>Ga0207752_1000641_pt1 | contig 16334 bp, 10 predicted proteins | sample Pon2CUnioCityCA_6_FD_187272 | JGI IMG/M metagenome (GOLD analysis project Ga0207752, IMG submission 187272) | Marine sediment microbial community from Union City, CA, USA - Pond 2C Sediment 2 (SPAdes) | ecosystem: Environmental > Aquatic > Marine > Intertidal zone > Salt pond sediment ...
CGGGACGAACTCGTGGATTACCTGGACGGGGAGCTGCCTGAGAATGAATCCCGGGCAGTGGCCGAACACCTGTCTGCGTGTACGCCGTGCCGTGAGATGGCAGGCAGTCTCGAACGGTCGCTGCATCTGGCCAGAGCCATCTGGCTGGACAACCTGGAGGGCAGTCGGACCGAGCCTGCCGGCGTACCGGTGCGCCGCCCTGCCATTCGCTGGCTGCGGCACGCGGCGATCGCCGCAAGTATCCTGATCGCGGTTGGCGCCGTACTCATCTTGAGTCCCACCTGGAAATTGCAGGGGCGGGCCCCCACCTACGACGAGATCGAACGACAAGTTGAACGCACAGCCGCTGCCGCTCGATTGCTAACCGCGACACGGATTCTCGCTACCTGCGAAGGAACCGAGTCGATCGTTCAGCAACAGTATCGCTATATCCTGAGCAACTACGCCGATACACCTGTAGCGGTGAGACTCAGAACTGCTAACCATTCGAATCCGGGAGAGACAAACTATGATTAACGCAAGAACAAATCGCCTTCTGCCCATCGCGCTGCTGCTGTTTGCCGGGTCCCTATCGTCGGCCGCCGAGCCGAATGCGGTCTCCACCGAGCTAACGTTTGAGAACAGTGCCACCGAAGTGTCGTGGGCCGGCGAGGGCACGCCGCGCCCGTCTTATGCCGCCGGCATCACGCTGTATCAGCCGCCTGATACGGGACGGGCGCGGGCGAGCGACAGCCGACAGGCTTTTCTCAATTCCTACCGCGCCGGTCGAGCGGACGTCTCCTTCTCGCAGAAACAAGAGGCGTTTCTGCGGGCGATGCACCCGGCCTCGGCCATCTACACCGCACGAGGACGCATCACGGCCACCGACAGGCAGGACGACGATCCCAACTACTACCACGTCGCGCTGTATGCCGTCAGCGCCGAAGACGCCCGGAAGATGGCCGAGGCATACGTCGGATTTCTCCGAGGACAGCATGACGCCAAAGTCCGGGATGCAAACCGCCACATTGAGGTACTGCTGAGTCGGATGGCGTTCCGGGAAAGGCGTATCCCGGAGCTGGACGAGACGTTGGAGACGTCCCGCAAGCGTCTGGACGAGCTCAAGGGTACGGTCTTGTACCGCACCGAGGACGAGGCGCTGGCGGCCATCGGCGAGCTGAACAAGATGATCAATGCGGCACGCGTGGACATCGCGGGAGTCAAGGCCAAAATCGAGGCGATCCAGGACCATCCGGCGGGTAAACGGACGCCGGAGATCGCATCCAGGCTGGAGGCCATGTTCGTCGAGGAGGCCATCGCCCTGCGAGCGGCCGAGGCCAGAAAGCGTGAGGCGACCGATCTTCGCGCACAGGCGGCCTCGTATATCGACTTGAAGCGTACCCTCAAGGATGCTGCCGAGGAGAAGAAGTCCCTCGCGGCCGAGGTCGGACGCGCCCCCGTTCTGTTGGAACGGCGCAGAGCCAGCCTCGCGGAGCTGAAGGAGCAGGAACCGAAGGTCCTCGACAACAAAGTTTTCATCTATCCCGTGGAGCAATGATCCCGGACTCGGAACCGAGCGATGGTCTTGCGCCAGGCAAGTGCGCTCACCCTGAGAAGATGCCTGTGCCGCATGAATGTACGCTTCTTTGCGTTGAATACGTGTGATCGTGTCAGGACTTCTTGGCAAGTGACCCGGGATCGAATTCAGGATTCAGCGTCGTCGGGACCGGCGCACGAACGCGACGACGCCATTCAACCAGCAAGCGGCGCAGCTCTGCAGCCTTCTCCGGCATCTTGGATGCCAGATCATTCTCTTCACCGATATCGTTCTTGACGTTGTACAATTCCGTTCGGCCGTCCTCGAAGAACTCGATGAGTTTCCAGTCGCCCTTGCGGATCGCTCCGGCCGGTGTCGTCCGCCAGGGCCACTGGTTCTCGTTGTACGGCTCCAGATACGCGGGGAAATGCCAGAAGATCGCTTCGCGCTCCAGCCCCCCTGCTCCTTTTAGCAGCGGGACGAGGCTCTCGCCGTCGAGCGGGTGTCCGGCCGGTTTCGTCGCGTCGGCCATCTCCAAAATGGTCGGGTAGAAATCGAGGCCGATGATCGGCACGTCGCAGACGCGGCCGGCTTGCGTCCGCCCCGGCCAGCGGACAATCGCCGGCACGCGAATGCCGCCCTCGTAGAGCTGGCCCTTCGAGCCGCGCAAGGGGGCCATCGTCGTGGCGTTTGCGTAGCCGCCGTTGTCCGAAAAGAAGAAGACGACTGTATTCTCTGTGAGTTTGAGCTCATCGAGCTTGTCCAGCACGCGACCGACACTCTGATCGACGCTCTCGATCATCGCGGCATAGGTGGGATTGTTGTGCCCGCCGCTCGGCGGTTTGCCCTTGTACTTCTCAACGATCTCCGGCTTCGCCTGGATCGGGGTATGCACGCCGTGATGCGAAAGATACAGGAAGAAGGGCCGCTCACGATTGGCCTCCATGAAATTGAGAGCCTCCCGGGTCAGGCGGTCCGCCAGGTATTCACCATCCTCGGTGAAATGGCCGCGCCTGCTTCTGTCGTAGACGGTGTCAAAGCCCCTGTCCTGCGGGCGATAGGGCGACCGGCTGCCGAGATGCCACTTGCCGATGCAGGCGCACCGGTAGCCGGCGGGCTTCAGCGCCTCCGCCAACGTCACGTGCCTCGTGCCCAGGTGCTCCATATTCGGAGTCGGAATGAGTTTGCGTCTCTTGGAGGGGCCCCGCTCGGGTGTGCCGACCGTGTACACCCCGTGCCGGGGCGTATACTGGCCCGACATCAGGCAGGCCCGAGTCGGTGCACAGTTCGGCGCGTTCGAGTACGAGCTGGTGAACGTCACTCCCTCGGCGGCAAGCTTGTCGATTCGAGGGGTCTCGTAGAACTTGCTGCCCATGACGCCGAGATCCGTCCAACCCAGGTCGTCAATCAAAATGAAGACGACGTTCGGCTTCCGGGAAGAATCGCGAGTTGGAGCTCCGACGCCACAAACACCACCCGCCGCGACATACGCCGCCCCGGCCGTCAATACTCTGATGAATTTACGCCGCTTCACGGAGCCACTCCATCTCAAATGCTCTGTTTCGGCCAAACCCAATGCTGCGACGGCTTGTGGGCCGTCGCCATGATGACCGCCATCTGCTTGACAATGGCGGAATGCTGATCGGCAACGTTGCGCTCCTCGCCGAGATCTGTCGTGAGGTTGTAGAGCTCGATCGGCCCATCCGGCTCCTTCGCCACGTTCAGTCGCACGCCCTTCCATTCCCCGATGCGCACGGCCTGCTTCTTGCCCTGTTCGTGAAACTCCCAGTACAGAAACCAATGCTTGCGCTGACGGCCCCGCTGCCCGAGAAGCGTCGGCAAAAATGAGATGCCGTCGATTTCCTCCGGCGGCGTGATGCCGGTTAGCTCGCAGCACGTCGGCAAGAAATCCCAGAACGCAGAGACGTGGTTCGTCCCCGAACCGGGCGGGACGTAGCCCGGCCAGCGGGCGATCAGCGGCACGCGAATTCCGCCCTCGTAGAGATCCCGCTTGTGCCCGCGCAGCGGCCCGTTGCTGTCGAAGAAGGCCGGGTCGGCCCCGCCCTCCCGGTGCGGCCCGTTGTCGCTGGAGAACAGCACCAGCGTCTTGCCGTCGAGGTCCAGAGCCTTCAATCGGGCGAACAGCTTTCCGATGTCCTTATCCATCCGCGTGATCATGGCGGCGTGCCCCTTCTGCGGCTCAGGCCAGTTCTCGTTCGCATAGGGAGCGTACGACGGCACCTCCATGCCCTTCGCCCGCGCCTCATTGTTCGCGTGGGGAATCGTATACGCCAGATAAAGAAAGAAAGGCTGGTTTCTATTCCGCTCGACAAAGCTCAAAGCATCCGCCGTGAACAGGTCATGCGAGTACTGAACGCGCTTGGTGGCGACGCCGCCCGGCGGATTCACCGGCGTGACCTCGTTGGATAGCTCGAGCTTCTCCTCGTTGCGCCAGAGATACTCGGGGTAATAGTTGTGTGCATGCCGCTGGTTCAGGTAGCCGAACCAGTAGTCGAAGCCCTTGCGGTTCGGTATGCCGGTAGTTTCCGGCTCGCCCAGACCCCATTTACCGATGATGCCGGTCGTATAGCCGGCCTGCTTGAGCAGCTCGGCCACGGTGACGTCCTTCGGCCGCAGCGGCACCCGCGCGTTGCCGCGCACATGCGCATGCCCCGAGTGCAGCCCTGTCATCAAACAGCATCGGGACGGCGCGCAGACCGTGCTGCCGGCGTAGTGATCCGTGAAGATCATTCCCTCGGCCGCCATCCGATCGAGGTTCGGCGTCTGAATCACCTGCTGTCCATAACAGCCGACATCGCCGTAGCCCAGATCGTCCACCAGGATGAAGATGATATTCGGCTTGTCCGGTAGTACCACCTCTCCTGGCTTCTTCTCAGAACTCTGGCAACCCGGAAGGAACGAGGAAAGAGCGGCCGAGGCACCCGCCAAACCTACCGTCTTCAGGAACTCTCGTCGCGTCTGCATCATGCTTGTGCCTCTCGTCGAATGAAGATCACCAAGACGCCCGACCGGCCACACGAAGCCCCTTATAAGCTCCCCAACACGCCCCGTCAACGCCCTTCTCCCCCACGCAGGTTCAGTCCTCCATCTCGCCCATTGCCCGTCGACAACACCTCTATCACGAATGTGATACTTTCCGCCTCTTCGCCAGCTTTCGCACTCTCCAAAGAAAGTAGAAGTCGTCCTGCTGAATGACTCTTTCGGCATCCCCAAGTGCCATCAGCTTCTCAAGGAAGGCTGCGCCAAATGAGGTTATGCCGACCGCCTGGGCAACCTGCGCCACCTCCGCTGGTATCAGCCCACTGAGCAGGCCAAACGAGATAGCTCCTACCACGCCAACGAGCGGACGCGTTGTCGAACTAACCAAATCCTGTTTTGCCTTCCTGACCTTGTTATCGAGTCTCGCCAACTCGGGTGCGAGGACATCACCGTACAGTTGTTGCGCTAGCCTAGCAGAGAATCTACTCTCCTGCCTTGCAAACTCTGAGAGTACTCTGTTGAGTGCAGAGCGAAGTCGCGCCAGACTTTCAGCTTCTCGCTTGCGTAGGGTGCAGAGTTTGCTCAAAGGAACGTCATTTACGAAAGGAACAAGAGCAGTCAAGTGCTTCATCGCGACCGAATTCCTGCGTTCAAGTGCTGTGTCACCTGACGCCCTGTTCAAGAAGTCGAGCTCCAGCTCCTTGTTTGTAAGAAAGGACGTACCGAGATAACGGTTTATCACGGCATGGTAAGCCACACTATGCACAATTTGACCAGCCATATCACAGTGGATTCGCATAGCCTCGACCGCCGTCCTGGGCAAACGTACCCGCGTACCCTTTGCGAGCTGGCTCATAATTCTCGGCTTACCCTGAAGAGCGGGAGGCACGCGACGCCAGTCCTCAAGCCGGTTACATTCAGAGTATGGACCTGGACACGACATCTTAACCGATATCCATGATCCTCTCTGGACCGCTGTAACAACAAGCCGATCCAAGATCTCCTTCGCGAGATCGTCCCATGCACGCCTAAATTCGCGCCCACACTCAGGCCCAAAACCTAGCGCTTTTCCCAAACAATTCGGACAGATAAAGGGCTCCGAAACGAGAGTCAAAACACCCCGCTCTAACAACGGGCTGATGTGAAGGATGAGTGCCAGATCATCGCCAAGGGTCCTCCTGAGGTCGCCCACTGACCTCATCTGACGGTGCTCATAGTCGCAGAAGAAATTGCGCATGAAGACGCAATCGCTGTAGAGTGCTGCGAAGCGCGCAAGGCTATCAAGACGCTCTCTCCGACACCCTATCCAGATACAGTCGTCGCGCCCGCCCCCTAACGAGATAGACGCGCAGTGTGCATAGATTGCGCCTGCGGTACCCTGTTCTTGAGGTGGTGTCAGAGAGACGAGATCCTCAGCGATATGTAGGGCTTGGCCCTTCGAAAGGCGGGTTACCTTTTCAGTGTTGACGGCGCCACGAGCGACCAACCCTTTGCGCCTAATATACTCTAACAGTGTCTCCATGGCTCAGTGCCCCCTCCCAACTATGACCGCACAACGTCCGTCGGGCCTGCATGGGCCTCAGTCTATTCGTCGCGGCTCCATCAGGGGTTCATCGCTGGGAGATATTGTGATGGCTGGGTGCCGAGGAGGCAAGAGAAAAGTAATAAGGGATAGGTGACAAGCGAGAAGGCGGACCGAGCGTGGAATGCGACCGCTCCAGCTTCCGGCCTGCCGCCTCCGGCCTCCTCGAATTGCCTGTTTCCTCTGCGCCCGTGGGGCGACCCTGCCCTACTGCTGGGGCGTCGGGATGGTGATGTCGATTTCGCTCACGTCGCCGAGCGTGGACAGGGGCTGGTCGAAGTCTTCCGGGCGGCCGACGACGAGGATCTGCACGCTGTCGGGCCGCAGGTGTTTCTTCGCGACCCGCAGGACGTCTGCCTTTGTCACCTGCTCGATTCGCTCCTTGGCCCGCTGGAGGAAGTCCGCAGGATAGCCGTAGTACTCGAAGGTCATCAGGCGGTTGATGATCTCGCCCTTGCTGTCGAAATTGAAGACGAACGAATTGAGATAGCTCTCCTTGGCGATGGCCAGCTCCTCATCCGTCACCTCTTCGGCCCTTATCTTCTTCGCCTCGTCGATCATCGCGCGAATGGCATGGACGGTGTTCTCAGACTTCGTCTGACATCCGACCGCGAACGAGCCGAGATGATCGAAGTTGGCCGAATAGGCGCCAAAGACCGAGTACGCCAATCCCTGACGCGAGCGCACGTTCTTGAAGAGTCGCCCGGTGAAGCCGCCGCCAAGGATCCGGTTCATCACGGTCAGCGCGAAGTAGTCCGGATCGCTCATGAGCCCGCCGATGTGCCCAAGGTAGATGTTCGACTGGTTGATATCGCTCTTGGGCACGACATTGACCGTGGACTCCCACGCGTAAGAGACTCTCGGCGTCTCGGGCAGATCCAGGTCGATCTTCTCCCAACCTTCGAAGGTCTTCTTGATCTTCGCGATCATCTCCTGCATGTCAAAGTCGCCCCATACGGCGAGCATCATGTTATTCGGCCCGTAGAAGCGCTTGTGAAACGCGACCAGATCGTCCCGCGCGATGCTGTCGATCGTGACGTATTCGGTGTGCCGGGCATACACGCTGTCGGGGCCGTAGATCAGCTTGTCGAATTCCCGCGCGGCGATCTGACCCGGCGCGTCGTTCCGGCGTGAGATCGCACTGCGATGCTGCATCTTGGCCAGGAAGATCTTGTCCTCGCGAAACGCCGGATGCATCAGGACGTCCGCCAGAATAGCCAATCCCTTGTCGATGTCCTCCTTCAGGACTGACACCGAAGCCATCCCCGAGCTCAGACCGATGCTGGTCTCCACGGAGGCGGCGATCTGCTCCAGCTCTTCGTCGATCTCATCGCCCGTCTTGCTCGTCGTGCCGCCGGTGCGCATGACCTCGCCCGTGATCGCGGCAAGGCCGACCTTGTCCGCCGGCTCATAGATCGACCCCACGCGAATCCGCGCCGAGACCCTGATCAGCGGCAGCTCGTGGTCCTCCAGCAAGAACAGCCGCATTCCGTTCGGCAGAGTCAGGCGCTCGACCTCGGGCACAACGATGTCACGCAGCCGTGGATACGTCAGCTCCTTGTAGTCCGCAGCGCTCTCAGCCGCAAAGACCGTACTCACAGGGCACGCGATCACAGCGATCCACAAAGCTGTCTGCACCACCAACGATTCTGCAATCTTCATCTTAGCCGCTCCCGATTCAGGATTCCTTGTCGCTCGATGTCGTTTTGATGATGCCCACCGTCTTGTTCTTCGTCGTGAAGTAGGTCTTCGCGACGCGCTGGAGGTCGTCGGCCGTCACCCGGTCAATCTGCTCCAACTGCTTGAACAGGTCGCGCCAGTCGCCGGTAATCACCTCGTAGAACGTCAACTGGCTCGCGAGCCCGGAGTTGGAATCGAGCTGGCGAATCAAGCCGGCCCGAGCCCGCGTTCTGGCCTTGTCCAGTTCCTGCTCCGTCACCAACTCATTCTTGAGTCGTTCGATCTCGGTATAGAGCGCCTCTTCGCACTCTTCGTTGCTGCGTCCCCTGGCTGGCACGGCGTAGAACAAAAACAACCCCGGATACTTGTTCCCCGGCATCCCCTGGAAGCCGGACGCATACATGGCGATTTTCTTTTCCTTCACGAGGCTCTTGTAGAGCCGCGAGGTGCGTCCGGCGCCGACGATATCCGTCAGCGCGTCAAACACTGCATTGTCGGGATGATTGATGCCCGGCTTGTGGTACCCGATGAGCACAAACGGTTGAGCCGGGTCCTCGACGATCACGCGACGCTCGCCCATCTGCGGCGGCTCCACCGTCTCCACGGGGTCCGGCTTCGGACCGCCGGGAATCCGCGCGAAGTACTGCTTCGCCAACCGCTTGACGTGCTCGGGATCGACGTCGCCGACGAGTGCGATCGTCAGATTGCTGGGCGTGTAGAACTTCCTGAAGAACGCTTCGGCTTCCGCACGCGTGAGGGTCTGCAAGTCACTCATATGCCCCACAACCGGTTCCCCGTAGGGATGGGCCTTGTAGGCGATGGCCAGGAACTCCTCCAGCAGCTTTCCCACCGGCTGCGTCTCCGTCCGCAGACGCCGTTCCTCCATCACGACGTCCTTCTCTTTGTAGTACTCGCGCAGCACGGGGTTCAGGAAGCGGTCCGATTCCATCAACATCCAGAGCTCCAGCTTGTTGGAGGGAAGGTTGACGAAGTAGACCGTGTAGTCGTACCCCGTACCGGCGTTGAGCCCGGCACCGCCGGCCCGCTTGAGCGCCTCCTCGAACTCATCATGCACCATGTATTGCTGCGCTGCTTGTTGAGCCTGCTGAAGTTCCGCGTGCAGCTCGCCCAGTCGCTGCTCGTCCGCCTCATCGCCCTTGCGCTGTTCGAGTTTAATAGCCCCGAATGCTTCGTCCATCTTCGCCATCGCCTTCGCTTCGGCTTCGTAGTCCTTGGTGCCAATGGTCCGGGTCCCTTTGAACGCCATGTGCTCGAAGATGTGAGCCAGGCCTGTGATCCCTTTGACCTCATCCACGGCGCCGACGTTCGCATGAGTGTAGCAGGTGACCACCGGCGCCTCGTGCCGTTCCAGCACGAGGAACGTCAACCCATTGTCCAGGGTGAACTCTGTCAGACGTTTCTCGAACCCGGCTAAGTCCTGTCCGTTGACCGCCGGGACAAGGGCAAACAGGACAAACAAGACCAACGCCCAACCGAAGCGCCTCATCATCGAAACCTGCATGTCACTTCTCCTTATTCGCGTGCACGCAATGTTGCCGCCTGCCTAATTGTACATGAAGTATACCGTCGCCTTGCAGTCTTTGTCCACGCTCACGCGCACCCAGTGAGCGGAAAAACCGTCGGGAAACTCGTGGTGCTGATAGCCTTTGCGGAAGCGAAAGACCTGGTAGCGCTGCCAACTACCGTCGCCCAGGAAATCCACCTCAACGGTAAAACCCACGTTTTCCTCGCTGCCATGCGCCAGATGCACCACCTTCTTATCGAAGCCGGTCATCAGGAATGGATCGGACGTTTCGCCCACCTTGACCGGCGTATCCCACCAGGGTCCGCCCCAGCCGGCGGGCTTGCCCATTTGCCAGAGGTCGTCGATGTTGCCGAACCAGAGCCCCGATTGCGGCTGGCCCTGGTCGTGGTCGATCTGGTCCGAGGCCATGACGAACAGGCCGCGCCAGTAGCAGAAATCCGGCACGACCCGCAGGTGCGAGCAGATGGGCCGAATCCCCCAGATATGACCGCCATAGGAGAAGGCCGGCAGCTCGTAGAACATGCCGTGCGCATCCATGAGCAGCCGCTCCGTGACGGCGTGGCGAATCCGCGTCCATTCCGTATTCCACGCGTGGTCCCAGGTGTGGCTCGCCTTCGGCAGCAGATACCGCTGCCATTGGCCCTTGACGAACGCCCGCAGAACCACGCTCGATTTCGTCCAGCCGGTGGCGTAGATCGTGTGGCCGCCGTACGAGCCGCCGCTGGCGCTTCCGTGCACCTCGACGAAGGGATTTCGCTCGATGATCGTCCATTTGTCCCCATCCCATTCGGCGAGGCGTCCGGCGTCGCGCTGGCCGAGGAACTCCTGCTCGTCGTACGTGTTGTTTGCGACGACCACGCGGCCCGCGGCGGTGTAGCCGCTCTTGAAGTGCTCCTTGGCGTTGGTGATCTCCAGTTCCTTGACGAGATGGAAGAGCTGTTTCGCTTCGAGCGTCTGCACGTCCACCTCCCAGAACCGCCCTTCCATGCCCAGGAAATAGACCTTGTTCTCCGGGTCCGTCAGATGCGCGCAGGTGGCCGCTAAACGATAGCGTTTGAGATCTTCGATGATGCGCACGTTTCCATCGGCGTCGATCGCATAGGGACCGATGAAAGCCTGGCCGCTCGGCCAATGCGGCATCCGATTGGCGAACGTTCCCGTCACCGAGGCGGGATGCCGCCGCATCGTCATGTCTTCGGCGATCTCATAGAGACCCAGGCCCTGCCCGCTAATGTGCGCGACGTAGCCCACGGCCCACAGCTTCTGGGCCCACGGAATCAACGCACCGATGCCCGCCTCCGAATTGGTGCCGAGCCCTTTCGCCATCACCGTCAGCTTCGGAAACACGCCATCGATATGTACGGGCGGCGCATCATCCTCCTGCTCGTCACCGATTCGTTCGAGGATGCTGCGCAGGGCCCGCGCCAGGCTTCGCCCGAACGCGCGGGCGCTCTCGGCCGTCACGGGCTGCCCACCCGCGTTGGCATAGGGAATCTCGAAGGATGCCGCCAGCCGAATACCTTCCAGATCAGTCGCCCATCGCCCGCAGCTCTTGTTGTCCCCCACGTTGGCGCCCGTGTTCCAGGCCTGTCCGAACGGCAGATTGTTGGAGGCGCGGTAGACAAGCGGCCCGCTCTGCATCGTCTCAAGGAGCCGTCCGAACTCGCACTGCCGCCGCCACATCCGTTCGTCGGAGCTGCCGACGATGTAGATCTCTTCGTTGTGCGGCCCGCGAATGTAGGGGCAGTGCAAATCGAAAGCGGCTTTCAGCTTGCCGTTCGACCAGTTCGGCACGAAGGTTCGCAGAGCGGCAACGGACGGATAGAGGCTCTTGCCGATGTAGTCGCGGTTATGGTCTCGCGGTTTGCGATTCTTGCCCTGGTCACCATCCTCCACGCCGTCCTTGTCCACGAAAGGGATCGCGAGAATCTCCACGTTCCGACGAAACCAGTAGCCATCCTTGGTATCCGCGAGCACGCTCTCCAGGATGCCTTCCATGACGTAGTTGGCCGTCATCTCGCAGGCATGATGCCGAGCCGTTAGCAGAACTCTGTACGTCGGATCGCCATCGAGCCTTCCGACGTGCAGCCGCTCGACGCTGCGGCCCTTGCGCGTCTTGCAGAGTTCCCGCACGACCACATGCGGATTGTTCGCGTACTCCGCGAGGAATTCCTTCAGGTCCCGCTCCTGATAGGGCATGGCCAGGCAGAAGCGCACCTCGCCCGAATCTTCTGGAAACGCGTACTCGAACGAACCGTCGCGTACAGCCTCCGCTCCGAGCCACGACCAGCTCTGACCGGCATCCGCGCTCACGGCCGGCCCGCGCACGCCGATGGGATCGCGACCGCTGAAGCGAAAGGTGAGCGTGCGCCCCTGCGCGCCTCGGACGCGAAAACTCCAATAGAACCACCACCCGTCGGTGTCCCGCAAGTCCGGTCGAACGGTAACCGTGTCACCGTCGATGCGCTCGACGATGATATTGCCGCCCGGATAGTCGGCGTCTATCGTGAAGGAAGAATCCTGGACATCCGTCCCGGCCCCAACCACGCCGAGACACTCGTATCCGCTGAGGAATGACAAGCCAATGGCGAATAGCAGCCACACCGGCACGTGGCGGCGCCATGGAGCACAGGCGGCTTCTTTCGAGGTGGCGGACAAGAGAACTCCCCTCATTTCATCTCCTTCCCATGGACAGATCGACAATCCATTAGCAGACCTTTCGCACAGCACGAAAGAGACTATATAGGCCCCGCCTCCTTGCGTCAACGTTCACGGCCTCTGCCCTGCCATCCTCAGGGCAGCAAGGGACTCAAGGACGGAATCGAAGATGCGCGACGAGCGGGAAATCGACTTGGCGTTCACGGGCCGGATCGGCGATAGGAGTGCATAGTGCGTTAAGATGAGAACTTTACAGACGGGTCAACGGGGGGATCCGTTGCGGCAAGCAGGCTCGAACGTCAGTTCTCGTCCGGGGTGCCGACGGTCACCTTCTGCAGGAGGCGCTGGCAGCTTTCGCAGTGGCACGCACCGACCAGACGAAGATGGGAAATCCCGGCCAGCCGGCGGGTCTCGATCAGCCTGGCTCCCTTCGCCTCCATCTTGCGGAAGGCCATTTTGGCCTCGCGGTTGTCGTGGTAGCCCACGGCGTCGATGACAATGCCGACCTTCTTGTTGCGCTGGAGCAGCCCCAGGGCCGCGGCCTTGACCGCACCCTCGGCACAGGCCCCGATCAGAATGAACTCGGCCGCACAGACCTCGCTGAGCAACCGGTCGATACGGGGCTCGTCGAACGGGTCGACGCAGCGCTTGTGCAGAATCACCTGCTGATAGCGTCTGAGCATATCCCGGGGCAGATCGGTGCTGCCGTCGGCGGGGAAACTGATCCGGTTCCCCACCAGCGTGTAACTGATCTTGTGCTGCCCGGGCGAGCCGTCGATGCAGTATTGCGCCTCGCCGTTGTGACCGTTGTTGTCGGGATACACTTCGCACGTGGAGATAATCGGAACGTCTTTCGCTCTGGCCCACGCCATCAGACGGCGAATGTGCGCCAGGACCCGGCGATGGTTGCGAATACACACCGAGCCATCGGCAAGAAAGAAATCCCGTTGCGTATTGATATCGACGAGAACCTGCCTCCGCTTCGCCCTGACCATTTGCAGCATCATCCTATGATTTCCTTTCTGGGCGCCAGCGATTCCATCTACCGAGGAATACGCGTGACCCACAAAAAGTGTTCACGTCCTTATTAGTCGAGTGCCATTCGGATGCACTTTAGTAACGGTGCAAATGAAAATTTTGTTTCCTTCTCGGATAGACTTTTACCATTCCGTGTAATACAGTGTAGGAACGCTGTCATTGCCGGTTTGATCGGTCTTTCTTCGACTGTTGGAACGATGCGACGTAAACTGAAAGAGTACCCAAACATCGTATTAAAATTGGAGGACCTGGACGGCACGATTGACTTTGCCCAGGTTCTCGGACGTCCGGGCCCGGTCCACGTTGAGATCGGCTCGGGCAAAGGGACGTTCCTCGTGCACCAGGCGCAAGCGCAGCCGGAGGTGAACTTCCTCGGCATCGAATGGGCCCGGAAATATTATCGCTACGCCGTGGATCGAATCGGACGACGGGGCTTGCACAACGTCCGCATTCTCCGCGCGGATGCGGCCACGTTCCTCAGAAACTTCGTGCACGAAGCCTCGGTGGACTGCTTTCACATCTACTTCCCCGACCCGTGGCCGAAGAAGCGCCATCACAAAAGAAGGCTCCTCCAGAACTCGAATGTTGATAGGCTGATTCAGTGTCTCAAGCCGGGCGGCGAGATCCGGATCGCCACGGATCACCAGGAGTACTTCGAGCAGATCAGAGACGTGGCGTCAGCTTATCGCACTAAGCTGCAGGAAATCGAGTTCGAGCGGCCGGCGGGCGCCGAAGCCGGAGAGATGACCGGCACGAACTACGAGCGAAAATACGTCAAGGAAGACCGTCCGATCTACACAATCGCGCTGAAGAAGATCGAATAGCCGATTGTCGGACGAGAACGGCGCTATCGGGCCGGCCGCACCTTATTCGCATCCGGGTCGAGAGAATCGCCCGCAAGCGAGTCGTACGTCTCCGGCATGCGGTCGCGCGGGCCGATGGAACGCCAGTGTCCCACCCATTCGAGGCACTCGCGGTCGTTCAGGTCCACCTGGGCCCAGAAGACGCCGTCGCGGCCGGCATTCGAGGCCAGGATTCGGCCCATTGGGTCGATCACGAGACTGCTGCCGTCATAAACCGACGGCACCATGAACACGCCATTATCGCGGGCCCGGACGCGAAACACCGTCTCTCCGTGGATCATGCCTCCCTCGTCGGGCAGGGTGTTGCCCCAGGTGGGAGCGAAGACGATCTCGGCGCCCCGGAGCGCGAAGATCGCCGCCGGCTCGGGGAAGAACCAGTCGTAGCAAATCTGAATCGCGATCCGCCCGAAATCTGTGTCAAAGACAGGGTATTCGTGGCCGGGCCGCACACCCGTCTTCCACTCTTCCCGCGGCAGGTGGGTCTTGCGATACGTGCCCGCGAGTTGCCCCCGCCGGTCGAGCAGAACGGCGGTGTTGTAGATGATGTCTCCCGCTCGCTCGGTCAAGCCGGCCACGACCCAGATCTTGTTCCTGGCTGCCGCTTGTCCAAGTTCCTGCGTTGCCGGCCCCGGTATCGGCTCAGCCGCCTCTTCCAGCGAGGCGTTCGTGCCGACGCGGGTGATCGTCTCGCCGAGACACACGATATCGAGGCCACGCTTGCCGGCCGCATCGATCTGCTCGCACCACAGCTTTAGATTGTTCGCCGGCGTACTGCCTCTCGGCCGCAGGTATACCGTTCCAATCTTGACTTTGCGCGGCCCCGGCTCCGGCGCCACGCGCATGCTCACCTGTTTCCAAAGCACGGAGCCCTGTCCCGGCCACTTCACCTCAAGCGAAAGTCTCGCCACATCCGCGCCGTCCGGCACCGTCAAGACATCCACGAATCGCGCCGCCCCGCCGTTGAATGCGGGCCCGCGCACAAGCATCCCCGCCGGATGGATAAGCCTGCCTGCCTTCAGCCAGCTCACCCGAACCATCACCGACCGAAACGGCTGCTCGATCCCCCGCAATTCGCAGATGGCAGAGATCTCGTACGTCGTCCCGGCCCGAACGCCCTTGATCTCCTGCGTCACGCCCCCCACCGCATACGGATCGCCGCCCGATTCAACCAGCAGCCCACCCCCAACGGCGCGCACGACACAAGCCGCCTTCCCCCAATCCGGCTCCCACACCGACCACCCCTCAGGCAGTACCTGCACACCTCTTGTCACAAACGCGGGATCCTTCACCAGTTCCTCAGCCGACTGTTGCGCAACAGACGTCTGCATCACAACCAATATGATGAGAACCCACAGTACGATCAGTAGCTTAGGCATCAGACGTTCCTCCCTCTGTTAAACCGATTGAATGCTGAAATGCCCCCGACCGGCTCGAAAGAGCATTCCTGTCACGTTCCAGACACGTGCTCCTGCTGGGGGCGAGACCCATTGATTATTTCTCACCGAGCCGTTCGAGGATGGTCTTGGCGACGCGGGTCACGTAGTTGTCGGAGTCGTTGACGGCCTCGCGGATTTGCGGCAGGGCCGGACGGGCCTTTTCGCCGATCTTGTCCAGGGCGATCACGGCAAACAGCCGGGCCTTGTCCGTCGGATGCTTCAGGGCCTCCATCAAGACCGGCAACGCGAGTCTCTCCTCGCCCCAGTCACACAATGCATGGGCCGCCGCGATCCGGACAACCACCGACCGGTCCTCCAGCATGGTTGTCAGCGCCGGCTTGGCCAGCGCCATGTCGGCGGCGTATTTCGTATTCGCGTGAAGGCCGACGACCGCCCAGCAACGGATGGATTGCCGGCTGCTGGTGAGGTGATCCAGGTACGCTGGGCTCGCATTGGGGCCCTTGTAGTCGAGCTGCTTGAGGTTCCACAGGCGCCGGCAGAGATCGGTCCTGTCGAGCCTGTCCTTCCAATGGTCCGTCTGGATCATCTCCGGCCCGTCACTGACGACGTCACCCAGCTTGAACTGCACGACACCGCTGTCGCGAAAGCCGATCCGACAGCTCTTGGCATAGAGGACCTGGCCCGGCTTGATCCGTACCGGTTGGATATACAATTCCCAGCCCGTTTTGCTCTTCGGGTTTCCGCCGATCCGCCAGGCAATCGACGCACCCTGGGTCGGGCAGACAATGGTTATTGCACCGCCGCCGGAATCGTCCGTCTGCCTGATGAAGACGGGGTCGGTGGTCCTCTCGTATTTGCCGCCGGGCCGCTTGATCTCGTCGAATATCGGTTCCGGGATCAGCCCCGTGTCCATCGTCTCTCGATACCACTGACGGTGGACGCGTCGCATCCGCTCCAGCACATCCTTGTACTTCGGGTCGCCCGCCAGATTGTTCACCTCATGCGGGTCGGCCGCCGTATCGTACAACTCCTCAATCGGCTTGGTCGGCTCGAA
>Ga0207752_1000642_pt1 | contig 16324 bp, 13 predicted proteins | sample Pon2CUnioCityCA_6_FD_187272 | JGI IMG/M metagenome (GOLD analysis project Ga0207752, IMG submission 187272) | Marine sediment microbial community from Union City, CA, USA - Pond 2C Sediment 2 (SPAdes) | ecosystem: Environmental > Aquatic > Marine > Intertidal zone > Salt pond sediment ...
CAACTGGTTAGCCTGGGCCAGGTACTCGGCTTCCTCGGGTTCATCAAGCGAACGTTGATGTACTAAAGTCACTTCCATGGTGGTAATGACATCATTATTTGAGTCCATCAGGTCAAAGCTAATACCGAGGATTAAGATAGCGTGAACCGCGATGGCAAAGAACACCGTCATGCTCATGCGATCACTCTGGGGCACACTCACCGGGTTCATTGTTGGGTTATTCATGTTCATGGTTTAAATATTAACGTAAGCGTTTTTTATAATCTATTTTATAAATCAATACGCTCAACAATATCACGTTCCTGTTCAAACTTAACGCGCTGCAACATCGCGGTGGAAATATGTACTTTACCTTTTTCATCGATCAGTAATACATATTTAATATCCATTGATTTTGCAATTTCAACCCATTGCTTCGGACCGGCGATAAAAAGTGCGGTTGCCGCGGCATCTGCAGTGGCCGCGTTTTGATGTAGTACCGTAACCGATTGGGTACCGACTGCAGGGTAACCGGTGCGGGGATCGATAATATGGTGTAAGTGCTGATCCTTATTACCGTTCTTTTTATTTTTAAAGAAGCGTTCATAGTCACCGGAAGTAAACGCCGCTTCGTTATCATTAAGTTCTAGTGTTGCCACAACGCCGCTTTGTTTACGTGGATCACGAATAGCGACTTTCCAGGCGCGATTATAGTGTTGACCGATAACTTTAAGATCACCACCGGTATTTATCAGTGCATTATGGATACCGCGTTGCTTCAGGTAAGCCATTAAACGATCAATGGCAAAGCCTTTTGCAATACCACCAAGATCAATTTTAACAGCCTCGTTTTTGTTTTTTACTCTTACCCCGTGGATGCTCAGATCTTCCAGGGTCGGGTTTTGCTGTACCAGTTTTTTAATTTTTTCTTCCGCGGGAAGTATTCCTGGTTGCTTATTGGAATGGAAACCCCACAGTGCAATAAGTTTTCCAATTGCTGGGTTAAATAATTGCTGACTTTTTCGTGCCTGTTCTTTAGCAAGGAGCACCAGTTCCAGCACACTCGGTGAAGCTGAAAATTCCAGCTTGTGCGGAAGCAAAGTATTCACGCGTGTTAAAGAGCCGGGTTCCCATGGATGCCATACCGCATGCATAAGCTTAAGATCATCGCGCATCTCACGAAAAGCGTGCTGCGCCGTTTGTTCATCAACATCGAGTAAAGTGATATTGATTATCGTGCCGAAAACAAGAAAATCATCCTGGTATTCACGTGGTTGAGGTTGGCAGGCACTGGTAAGCCCGGCAATAAGCAGGATGACAATGAATTTTTGAAGCTGGATAAGACGGGAAATTTGCATTTAATGAGCTTGTCGGTGTTTAGCCTGTTCTTCAATCCAGTCCATTAATAAGGCACTGATATTCAGATCAAACTGTTTATCCAGTTCACGTATGCAGGTCGGGCTGGTGACATTAACCTCGGTTAAATAATCACCGATGACATCAATGCCAACAAAAATGAGCCCTTTTTCTTTTAATAGCGGGGCAACTTGTTCGCATATCCAGTGATCACGTTCGGTCAGCTCAATGCCGACACCTTCTCCTCCCACCGCGAGGTTACCCCTGTTTTCGCCTTCTGCCGGGATACGTGCCAGCGCATAGGGGACAGGTTCGCCATTTATTAAAAGAATACGCTTATCACCTTGCTTGATTTCGGGAATAAATCGCTGTGCCATGGTGAGTTTTGTTCCATTCTCGGTCAGGGTTTCAATGATGACGCCCAGGTTTGAGTCGCCGGGCTTAATGCGAAAAATGGATGCGCCCCCCATGCCATCAAGGGGTTTGAGGATTATATCCTTGTGCTCTTCAAAAAATGCCATGAGGTGTTCTGCCTGTGAAGAAACCAGGGTTGGGGGCATACATTGGGGAAAGTAATTGGTAAAAAGCTTTTCATTGGCATCACGTAAGCTTTGTGCCTTGTTGATGATGAGAGTGCCTTTTTCTTCTGCTTTTTCAAGAAGATACGTGCTATAGATATAGTTCATATCAAAGGGCGGATCCTTGCGCATCAAGATGGCATCAAGCGAATCCAGTTCAAGATCATCCGCCTCGCCAAGTTCATACCATTTTTCGGCATTATCAAAGACTTTCAGAGGTTTCATTTTGGCGCGGGCCACATCGTGGGCCATGTACAGGTCAGCCTGCTCCATGTAAAAAAGCTGCCAGTCACGAGACTGGGCTTCGAGCAACATGGCTAAAGTGCTGTCTTTTTTGTAATTAATTCCCCTGATGGGGTCCATTACAACACCGATTTTGAGTAACATAGGCTAACTTTGACTGTTTTATAATAAAAAGAAGGCTCTGCTTAAGAGTACGATACGAAGTCGCTATATAATATACCAGAACAACTATACCGCTAGTTTCTGCAGGGGTCATAGCGATATTTTCTTAAGTTGGTGATAATCATGCCGATAATTTTACAATGTGGTTACATTTGGCATTGCACTATGTGATTCCTCCTATTAAATAGTGTTAATTCTTGCGATGATGAGCGGCATTTGTAATATTCAATGACGTAGATTACGCAGTAATAGCGTGTCAATTTTGAGTCAATTGATAGGTTGTAAAAAGCAAAATATTCTATAGATTATAAATACTTATGGAATATAATTAAAATCTGTGTTAAATATATTAACCAAATGTGGAAAAATGTACATATTTTTTATAAGAATATATGAAACATAATAAAAACATATGGTTAGGTACCTTTAAGGATGTTGGCAGAACAAACAATGAGTGATGGATTTCAAGATCTAAAAGTGATGGTGATTGACGATAGTAAAACGATTCGTCGAACAGCCGAAACACTATTAAAAAAAGCCGGCTGTGAAGTGTTTACCGCAACTGATGGTTTTGAAGCACTTTCAAAGATTACCGACCATAAGCCGGATATCATTTTTGTCGATATCATGATGCCACGTCTTGATGGCTACCAAACAACTGCATTAATTAAAAATAATAAAGTATTTAAAAATACACCGGTCGTCATGCTATCAAGTAAAGACGGCTTATTTGATCGTGCTCGTGGCCGAATCGTGGGTTCAGAACAGTACCTGACAAAACCCTTTACTAAAGATGAATTACTCAGCGCTATCCAGCAACTTGTTCTGGATTAACGTGCTTTGCTTCTTTAAATTTTTGTTTACTAGATAAAAATAAAGTAACTGAAAACATAATATCGAAGGAACCAGGAGAAAATGAATGGCTAATATATTTATCGTGGATGACTCGCCAACAGAAGTCCATGTACTCAAATCTATCCTTGAGAAAAATGGCCACACTGTGGAGTCAGCAGATAACGCTGAAGCAGGCATAGTACAAATTACGGCAAAGCAACCGGATCTTGTTTTGATGGATGTCGTAATGCCAGGTATGAATGGTTTTCAGGCGACAAGGGCTTTAACAAAAGCGCCTGAAACAGAGAACATTCCAATTATTATCGTAACTACAAAAGATCAGGAGACTGACAAAATGTGGGGACTACGTCAGGGTGCAAAAGATTACATCACAAAGCCTGTTGATGAAGTACTTTTATTAGAAAAACTTGGCACAATTCTGTAAGTAAAGGTTTACTTGATAAATGGCTGTTGTTTCAAAATCTTATGCATTACTTCAGGACATTGAGGCCAGGAGCCGTAGTAAAGCATTAGGCTTGCCACAACAAGTCGAAGTTAGAAGAACATGGTCTGGAGTGGGGTTCAGACTCGGTGGCGCAAACTTATTATCGAAATTAGAAGAAGTCGATGAAATCCTGATTTCGCCTGAAATGACAAAAGTGCCCAGTGCACTGTCATGGGTTAAAGGCATCGCAAATATTCGTGGTTTGTTGTTACCTATCATGGACTTGCGTGACTTTATTGATGGTGAAGCCATCCAGGCGGGGCGAAAAACCCGCATCATCTTAATTAAAAAAGGTGAACTGGTGTCGGGCCTGATGGTTGATGAAGTCTATGGGATGCGACATTTTTTTGAAGAAGAACGAACGCACAACGTACCTGAAGTTTCGGACAATATGAAAAAATATTTACAGGGCGCGTTTCGTAAAGGGAATATGCATTGGGGCATTTTCAATATGGATAACCTGGCGGCTGATCCCAGCTTTTTAGAAGTGGCGGCAAGAGCCGGTTAAAACATTTTTAGACGTTAATAATACATTTTAAATATATTATTTTTTTGTTTTTGGATTACGGTATTAAAAAATATAAATTTTATAAAAAACCGTAGTTAGTTATTTTTAATTTGGACAAAGTTAGTTTGTCACGGTAGGAGTTAATCATGAAGCTCAGTAGTAAAGGCCTATTTTCTGGCGTAAGTTCTGGCCGAATAATGGCGTACTTAATTGTAATGTTGATCATAACAATTATTGTGATGGGTGTAGCCTATAGCTTTATTGTTATCCAGGATGCAAAAGATCGTGAATACATTAACCGTATTGGTGATCAACGCGTACTCTCTCAGCAGTTAGCAAAACTTGCCTCACAGGCATCGCGTGGTGATATCAAGGCTTTCCCACCATTGCAACGAGATCGAAATAACTTTGACGAAACCCTGCAATGGCATATCGAAGGTGCGACCGGTCTTGGCATGATGAGCAGTCTTGACGATATCTGGCGTAAGTATAAGGCGAATATCGATATTATCCTTAAGCGTCGTGAAGTTGTGGCCAATATGCGTTCTTTGATTGCCAACATCAATGAGCAGATACCTAACCTCCTGGCGGTATCGGATGACGTTGTAACCATTATGGCGGAACAGGGTGCGCCACCCGATCAGATTTATATCGCAACACGCCAGTTGATGTTAACCCAACGTATTTCATCTAACGTAAACCGTGTACTCGACGGTGGTGAAGAAGCGATTACCGCGGCTGACCGGTTTGGTCGTGACGCGGCGTTATTCGGCAGGGTTGTAGAAGACATGTTACGTGGTAATCGAAACCTTGGTATCAGGCAGATTACCCACCCCAAGTCACGTGAAAAACTGAAAGCGGTACAGGCGCTGTTTAAAGAATTACGTAACCAGGTGGGTGCAATCCTTGAGCGTTCCCCGGAAATGTTCCAGGTATCGGATGCGGCAGAAAGTATCCTTGCAGCCTCTCCCGCGTTATTAGAAGAGATAGAAAATTTATCGACTTCTTACCAGGCAACATTTGGTGAACGTATTACTCAAACCATCGTTACTCTTATGGGGTTGGTAACACTTGTTTTACTTCTCTCGTTAGCATTTATATATTTACGTACTTCTAAGAAACAGTTACAGGAAACTGAGCAATCAAGAATTACTATCCAGGAAACAAATACACGAAACCAGGAATCAATTTTACGCTTACTGGATGAAATGGGTAACCTTGCAGATGGTGACTTAACCGTAACCGCAACGGTAACTGAAGATATCACCGGCGCAATCGCGGACTCGATTAACTACACCATCGAGGCATTACGTTCACTGGTAACGTCGATCAATGACACCACGCAACAGGTATCATCGGCAGCACAACAAACACAGGCAACCGCGATTCATCTTGCCGAAGCTTCTGATCACCAGGCGCAACAGATTACCGGTGCATCGGCAGCGATCAACGAAATGGCGGTATCGATTGAAGCGGTATCCAACCATGCGGGTGAGCTGGCTGATGAAGCGGATAAATCGGTTGGCATCGCGAACAAGGGTGCGGACGCGGTACAAAAAACCATTAATGGTATGGACACTATCCGTGAGCAAATCCAGGAAACATCAAAACGTATTAAACGTCTTGGTGAATCGTCACAGGAAATCGGTGATATCGTTGAGCTGATCAATGATATCGCGGAACAAACCAATATCCTCGCATTAAACGCGGCAATACAGGCAGCGATGGCGGGTGAAGCCGGTCGTGGTTTCGCGGTTGTTGCGGATGAGGTACAACGACTGGCGGAACGTTCAGCGGATGCAACACGACAAATCGAGGCACTGGTAAAAGCGATCCAGACCGATACCAACGAAGCGGTGGCTTCGATGGAACAAAGTACCTCAGAGGTAGTATCGGGTGCGCAACTTGCACAGGATGCGGGTCAGTCTCTTGAAGAGATTGAAAGTGTATCAACGCATTTAGCCGAACTGATTCGAACAATTTCGGACTCTGCAAAACAACAGGCAAGTGCGGCGATCAATATCTCTGACACCATGAACGTAATTCAGGAAATTACTACCCAGACATCAGCAGGTACCAATGAAACTGCTGCATCAATCGGTAACCTTGCTGAATTAGCGAATGAATTACGTAACTCAGTTGCAGGTTTCCGTTTATAAGTTGCTGGCGGTATAGCTGACAATTTTTAAGCGGATAAAATAAGAGCCCGATTGTGATTCACTCTCAGGAGAATAAAGTGTCTCAAACTCAATGGCAGTTAAATGAACTGATGCCAATGAGTGATCCTGAGTATGCACGTTGGATCAAGCTTCTCGAGGAGAGAACGGGTATAACCTTACCCGAGTTACGAAAAAGTTTTTTATTGTCAAAACTCTCAATTCGTATGCAGGAGTTAGGTATCACGGACTATAAAAGTTATTTTGCATACGTGACACATGGCAAGGCAGGACGCGTGGAGTGGGAAACGCTCGTTGACAGGCTGACTGTTCACGAAACACGATTTTTTCGTGATACCAGGACATTATCATTTATTAAAGATGTCTATCTTGATAAGCAAAATTATGATGATGAAAATGCGAGCATTCATATCTGGAGTGTTGGCTGTGCTACCGGTGAAGAACCGTATAGTTTGATGATGTATATCGATAAGTACCTAACAGATCATAATCAGCAATGTTACCTGGCAGTAACAGCATCGGACATTAGTCATGATGCATTAGCGACTGGCAAGAAAGCCTTATATCACTACAATCGTTTTACAAATGTTCCAGCAGAATATATTGAGCGCTATATGCAGGATGCAGGTAAGGACCATTACCTGGTTAACGATTCTTTGCGTAAAAGGATCTGTTTTAACCGGCTAAACCTGATCAATATGGACAGTAACTCAGTTGGAAAAATGGATATTATAATTTGCCAGAACGTACTTATTTATTTTAAACGTGACACACGTATTGCCATTCTTGAACAACTTGTTGAGCACCTTGAGCCGGGTGGTTTCCTGGTACTGGGCGCAGGTGAAATAACCAGTTGGAAACATCCTGAACTCAATTCAATTAAATATGATGGTGTGTTGGCATTTCAACGTACTCATTCTCAGAATGATGAGAATCAAAAGCAAAGGTATGACGCATGAGTACGATTGATTCTAATACGCTGAAGTGGGTTAAGTCAGAAATTGATGAAACCTTAAAACATGCGCAGACATCATTAGAAGCATACGTTGAAGATACGGATGATGAATCTCAAATCCGTTTTTGTATTAATTATTTGCACCAGGTTCACGGCACCCTGCAAATGGTTGAACTTCACGGTGCTGCCTTAGCCATAGAAGAAATGGAAACGCTGGCAAAGGCTATCCATGAAGATAATGTAGGTAATAAAGAAGATGCCTATGAAACATTAATGGGCGGTATTTTACAGGTGCCGGATTACCTTGAGCACCTGTTAGCAGGCAACCCCGATATGCCTGTTGTGCTGTTACCGCTGCTGAATAATTTACGTGCCGCCAGGAATGCCGCGTTATTAAGTGAAGGTGCATTATTTACGCCAGACTTAAGTGTTAGCGCACCGGTAGCCGAGTTTAGTGTTGATAGTGGTGGAGAAGGAATTTCTTCATTAGCACGTAAAATTCGTCATAATTTCCATCTTGGCTTATTGTCCTGGTTTAAAAATACGGATCCTAAAGCCGGCTTACAAAAAATATCTGATGTTATTTCTGAGTTAGCTAATGCTGCTGATTCTGATGAAGCACGACGTGTTTTCTGGATTGCGAGTGCCTTGGCAGAAAGTTTAATCGATGATGGTGTTGAAACCAGTGTCGCAGTCAAAATGTTAATGGGGCATGTCGATCGCCAGATTAAGAAGATTATTGATGATGGCGAGTTAGCACTTGATGAAGAGCCGCCGGAAGAGCTGGAAAAAAACCTGCTTTATTATGTTGCAACATCAAGTACGGCGGGTGAAAAAACTAAAGAAATTAAAGAGGCTTTCCGGCTTAAAGATATCATGCCGGATAACCAGGCACTTGAGCAGGCTCGTGCTGATCTAACTGCGCCAAATGCAGCATTAATGGAAACGGTTTCTGCTGTAATCATTGAAGATATCAATAAAGTTAAGGATAACCTTGATATCTATGTTCGCGCAGATGATAAAGATTCTTCTGTTCTTAACTCAGTTTATGATTCACTTAAACAAATGGCTGATACGCTTGCCATGCTTAACCTTGGTGTGCAGCGTGAAGCGGTACTGAAACAAGCTGGCCTGATTAACGATATCGTAAAGGGTGATATGGCGGCAGATGATGCCGAGTTAATGAATATTGCCGCGGCCATGATTGCGGTTGAAAACTCGCTTAGTGAAATTTCTACTGCGAAAGCGGCATCAGCGATTGAAGTTGAAGAAGGTGCTGATGCGGGTGATACCGCGCTTGCACAAATGCAGGGTGCTGAGCAACAAAAACTCATGCAGACTGTACTCGATGAAGCAAAAGTTAACCTGGCTAAAGTTAAAGATGGTTTAACTGTCTTCAGTCAAAATAATGATGAGCGTGATGAATTAAAACCGATCCCTGCATTGCTTGAGCAAGTACAGGGTAGCTTGATGATCCTGTCTTTAGAAGAGGCATCAAACTTACTGGCATTAACTAATAATTATATTCGTCAGAAACTGATTAAAGAAACAATTCCCCCTTCACTCGATGATATGAATAACCTGGCTGATGCGATCAGTAGCCTGGAATATTACATGGAATCATTGATGGGTAACTGGGGACAACCTGAAGCGATTCTTGATGTTGCTATACAAAGTATCCAGGCACTTGGTATTGATACCACTGAAACAGCTGAAATACTTGAGCTAGATGAAACTGAAACAGAAGAAATCGTTGAAGACATTCAATTAGAAGCACCAGTTGATAATGTTATCGAACTTGAGTCTGCGAAAGAAAGTGAAGTAGTTGAAACTGCAGATGATTCCGGGCTGGAGTTATCATTTGAAACAGATAACGCGGAAGATGAAAGTCTTGAAAGCATGCTGCTCGATTCGAATGATGAGTTATCACTGAATGACCTGAGTTTAGAGCTATCAGGTTCAGACACTGAAGCCGCAGATGTAAACGAAATTTCACTCGATGGAATGAGTCTTGATGAAGTATCACTGGATGAAGGTTTAAGTTTTGATCTTGATACTGATTCATCAAGTGAAGCAGAGATAACAGCGCTTGATGAAATTAAGGCAGAAGAAATTACTGCACCACCGGCACCTGACATTGATACCATTCAATCCGATGCTGCAAAGCCTGAAGCCATAAAAGAGCCGTCATTATTAGATGACACGATTGATGATGAGATTATTGAAATCTTCATGGAAGAAGCTGAAGAAGCTTATCAAACAATTACTGATAATCTTCCGCTATGGGTGGCAAACACAACAAACGATGAACCATTAAAAGAAATTCGTCGTGCCTATCATACCCTTAAAGGCAGTGGTCGTTTAGTTGGTGCCGCTGACCTGGGTGAGTTCGCCTGGGCATATGAAAACATGCTCAACCGTGTAATCGATAATACCATCACCGCAAGCCCGGAGCTTCTTGAGCTCATGGAACTGGGTAATAATGCACTGCTTGAACTATTCGAGTTGTTTAAAGTAAATGGCAAGCCGGGTAATAATATTCTGACCTTAATGGAGCATGCCGATGCATTGAGCCAGGGTAAGTCAATTGATCTTCATGCTCCAGCAAGTATTGAGGCTGAGCCGGTAGAAGATGATATCAATCTTGAGCTTGATGCAGAAACAGCTATTGAATTTCCTGAAGCCGAAGAGCAAATCGTGCTGGATGATTCTCCTGGACTTGAAACAGCGCTTGAACTGGATGAGTCCATTGAACTAACAGAGCCCGTTGCCGCAGAAGAGTCTATAGAATTAGAAGTACCTATAGAACTGGTAGATTCAATTGAAATTGAAGAAGCTGCCACTGAAACAGTCGCAGAAGAACCACTGCCGATTGAAATTGATCCTACATTATTAGAAATATACCGCAAAGAAGTTGCGGTACATGTTGATACGGTAAAACAATATATCAAGTCATGGCATGATGATGGCATTATCACTCCTGAACTCAGCCTGGTCAGGGCTTTACATACCTTAACAGGCAGTTCACGAACCACGGGTGTTGAATCGCTTGCTAAAGTTTGTAGCAGTTTCGAGCATTACATTAATCATTTAAAAGATAATGAGCATAATGTTCCCCAGGTTGCACTGCCTTTACTGGAACAAACCATTTCACTTGTTGAGCAAACAGTAGATTGCCTGGATAAACCGGGTGCTACGTTGCCCGCGCATGAAACATTATTATCACTAATTGAAGCTTTACCAAAAGAATTTGCGACTACATCAGAAGTGGCTAGTGCTCCAGCACCTGTTGAAGCTGAAGTTGCGATGCCCGATTATGATGAAGAGTTACTGGAAATTTTCCTTGAGGAAGGTACAGAAATTCTTGATGACAGTGACCAGGTCATCGTTGACTGGATTGAAAACCCGGGAGAAAACCAGTACGTAGAAGAATTGCAGCGCCATCTTCATACCTTAAAAGGTGGTGCACGTATGGCCGGTGTAACCGAGCTAGGTGACCTGGGCCATAGTATTGAATCCCTGTTAACCGCCGTCGTTGATGGTCATATGAAACCATCAAAACCAATGTTTGAACTTGTGCAAAAAGCACAGGATCGCCTGGTTAAAATGTTAGAGCTGGTGCAGGACCACAAAGGATTAGCCCCTGCCACGGATCTGATTAATATGGTTGATCTCATGTTAGAAAATCGTGGCGAGATTGATGACCTGGATATATTTAATGACAGCAGTGTAGCTGAAGCGCCTGTTGAGCTAACAATTCCGGATCAACCGGAAGTTGAAGAGAGTCCTAAAGCAGAAGACATTCCTGAAATTATCGATATTCCGGAAACGATAGAAATAGAAGAAGCACCAGAAGTTATTGAGGTTAGCGAGGTTCCGGAAGCTAGAGAAAACGTTCAAGAAGGTATTTCAATTGAAATTCCTGAACTTGAAAAGCTTGAAGAAGAGCTGCGCATGGAAGTTGAAGGTTCGACACCGGTACCTGGTATCGAGGTCCCCGGCATAGATGAGCTTTCACTCGAGCCAGAAGCACTCACAGAAAATATTATTCCTCCTGAAATTCAGAGTGAAGAACAGCTCCCTGAAGTCAGTGAAAAACAGCAGCCTGCTGCTGCACCAGAAGTCGATCATGACCGGCGTAAGTCCAACCGGGTTCAGGCTGAACAGGTTCGTGTCCGTGCGGACCTTTTAGACAACCTGGTAAACTTTGCCGGTGAAGTAAGTATCTACCGTTCACGTCTTGAGCAACAAACAAATAACTTCCGTTATAACATTACGGAATTTGATGAAACCGTTAACCGTCTACGTGAACAGTTACGACAGTTTGAAATCGAAACAGAAACCCAGATTGAATATAAAAGTGAAGAGCTAAGCCAGGCCCAGGAAAGTTTTGATCCATTAGAAATGGATCGCTTTACCACCATGCAGCATTTATCCCGTGCGATGATGGAGTCACTCGGCGATTTGGACAGTTTACGTGGTATTTTGAATAACCTGACGCGTGAGTCAGAAACACTACTGTTACAGCAATCACGTGTTAATACCGATTTACAGGAAGGTTTAATGCGAACCCGCATGGTACCTTTCTCTGGCCAGGCGGCTAGACTGCGTCGCATTGTGCGACAAACCTGTAGTGAACTGGGTAAGCATGCAGATTTGCATTTAAACGGTGTAGACACAGAGCTTGATCGTTCCGTACTGGAACGCATTATTTCACCTGTCGAACATATGTTACGTAATGCCGTTGCTCATGGTATTGAATCACCTGAAGAGCGGAAAAAATCGGGTAAAGACGGAACCGGTAATATTGATTTTTCAATTTCGAATGAAGGTTCTGAGATTGTTATAAAGATACAGGATGATGGTTCAGGTATTAACCTTGACGCGATTCGAAATAAAGCCATCTCTAAAGGTTTAATTACAGCAGATGCACCGGTTACCAAGGAAATGTTACTGGATATGATTATGCAGTCTGGTTTCAGTACTGCTGAGTCGGTAAACCAGATTGCCGGTCGTGGTGTGGGTATGGATGTTGTAAACACCGAGATCAAACAACTCGGTGGCGTCTTTAATATTGATACCGTTGAAGGTAAAGGTACGACCTTTAGCGTCAGCCTGCCGTTAACCCTGGCAATATCACGTGCCCTGATGGTTATGGTCGGTGATGATTATTACGCGGTACCACTTTTAAGTGTAGAAGGTGTAGAACGTATCACTAGCAGTAAGGTCAGGGAAATCATGGACTCTGACGAACAGGTGTATAACTGGGTTGGAGAAGATTACAAATTTATGCACCTTGGCAGCATCATGGGTATTAATGAAATGACGTTAAGTGATGATGCCGAGCAGTTACCCATGTTAATGGTAAGAAGTGGCGATCATCATGCAGCCATCCTGGTTGATGATTTACTCGGTTCGCGTGAAATCGTGGTTAAGTCTGTGGGTCCACAACTGAGCACTTTGAGAGGTATTTCAGGTGCAACCATTATGGGTGATGGTAGTGTTGTTCTGATTATTGATTTAGGTATGTTAATCCGTCTCTCAGCTACATCAGATGGCACAGAATATATTGCACCTATGCCTGTTACGGCAGAGGTAAGCGAAGAGAGAACGACACCTCTGGTTATGGTTGTGGATGATTCGATCACAGTTCGTAAAGTAACAACCCGTTTATTAGAGCGTCACGAGATGGAGGTTGTCGCAGCAAAAGATGGTGTTGATGCACTATCGCAGTTACAGGAAACAATTCCGGATATTATGCTGCTCGACGTAGAAATGCCGAGAATGGATGGTTTCGAGTTAGCAACGAATATGCGTAATGATGAAAGACTGAAAAATATTCCTATAATCATGATTACGTCACGTACCGGCCAAAAACATCGTGACCGGGCCGCATCTATTGGCGTTAATATTTATATGGGTAAACCTTATACCGAGGCAGATTTGCTCGACAATATTAATGTTCTGACCGGTAAAGATTTATAGTTAGCAGAATTTTCTGAAATTTGTTCCGGTGTTAGCTGGGGAACATGTTTTACCAGCAGGTTAATTGAATGCATTTATTCTTCCCCATTATATGATGCAAAACGATACTGATAATATACGCGTAGCCATTACATCAGACTCTGCAAGTCACCGTAGTTATTTACAGAAATCAATGGAACACAATGGCATCCAGGTGGTACTTAATGAATCATTAACAGAAAATTTCATGAATCAACTGGAACATACAAAAAGTGATGTCGTGATTTTTGATATGGCAGAGATAGAAGATGAGCATGTTGAATACCTGGATCGTTTATTAGAACAATCAAGTATCCCGGTTATCATTGATGATGTTTCTGCTTTGACGCTGAATGAACCCAAAGCATCATCAGACTGGAATAATAAATTATTACAAAAAATTGCAGACATAACTGGGCGAACAAGTTGGGAAGAAGATTTTTCCAACGTAAAACTTTTTGAAGGTAAAAAGCCGTCTAGCGATAAAGCTAAAGATGAATTAGCTAAAAATGTCTGGGTGCTTGGAGCATCTCTGGGGGGGCCTGATGCACTAAAGCGATTTTTAAGCAAGATACCTGCTGATTTGCCGGTGACTTTTATTATTGCGCAACACCTCGGTGAAAATTTTGTTTCATTACTGGCTGAGCAGTTAGATCGTTATACCGAGTTTAAAGTATTTGTCCCGGGAAATGGTCATGTTGTACGCCATCATGAAGTACTGGTGACACCAACCGATGTACATATTGAAATAAACCCGATAGGTGCAGTTAATTTAAAGAAAATTAACGAGTCAATAAAATATACACCATCGATTAACCATGCGATTTTTGATGTCGCTAAACGTTATAAGTCTAACTCGGGTGCCATTATATTTAGTGGCATGTGTGATGATGGCGTCGAAGGATGTGAAAGATTAGCTGCAAACGGGGGCCAGGTCTGGGTTCAGGATCCGGAGAGTTGTGTCATTAGTGCTATGTCAGAAAGTGTAACAAAAAAAGTAGCGGTGAATTTTTCCGGTACCCCTGAAATGTTAGCGCAACAACTTGTGTCCTTGTATAAAAATACACATTAAGAGGTAATGATATGGTAGATACAAAAGAAATGGTTGCATCTGGTAAAACAGCGGGCGTCGTTCATTGCTTGACAATACCATTACACGAAGAAACCGCGTTACTTCCTAACGCGGCAATCGCCGAGGTAATTACCTATAAAGAACCGACAGCAATTGAAGATGGGCCTGACTGGTTCCTTGGTTATATGGAATGGCGTGATCATAAAGTACCGCTAATATCATATGAAGCTGTGAGTGGCAGGGAAGTATATCCCCCGGTGAAGAATAGTCGAATCGCAGTTTTAAATACCTTAACGGGGAACACTAGAATTCCTTATGTTGGCATATTAACCCAGGGCATACCCAGTCTTGCTATCGTGCAGGAACAGGGGCTGCAGGATAAAGCTTTAGCTGATGATAGTCGTCAATCGGTTGGCGCTTTTGTTGAGCTCGGTGGTGTCGAAGCCTTAGTTCCCGACATTGATGATATTGAACAGCGTTTGATTCGCCTGAGCACAGGTTAATTTACTATTGAAGTAAATCTCCCCATAAAAGTTGAGCGGCAGTAATTGCTGAGACGGCAGCGGTTTCGGTACGCAAAATACGGGGGCCAAATTTTACCGCGTAAAAATTTTCTTGTTTCTTAAGTTCAGAAATTTCATTTGAACTTAAACCGCCTTCTGGCCCGATAATTAAATTGAGCTTATTTCCTTGCGGGGTTATATCTTTTAATGTTTTTGTCGCGACAGGATCAAAAATTACGGAAAAATCATTACTTGATTGAGACCATTGGGATAAATTAACGGGCGTATTTAATTTTGTTAACACACTTCTACCGCTTTGTTCGCAGGCGCTGATAATAACCCCTTGCCAGTGATTAAGTTTTTTCTGCATCCGTTTTTCATCAAGGTTAACGACACAATATTCTGTAAACAGCGGGGTGATTTCAGCGACACCCAGTTCAACAGCTTTTTGAATGGCAAAGTCCATGCGGTCGCCTTTAGAAATCCCCAGCCCAAGCTGAATGACAAGGTTAGATTCTTTTGTTGATTCTAGCTGTTCGTTAATTATGACAGTGGCATTTCGTTTATTAATATTTTCAACCACGGCCAGGTATTCTTCACCTTCACCATTAAATAAAATTAGCCTTGCATTCTGTTTTAAGCGCAAAACTTTTATTGCATGCTGAAAGGCATGCTCAGTGAGTTCGATAGGTTGGCCACTGCTTAAGTTGGCAGGAAGATATATTCTCGGTATTCGCATAATAAAAGGTTACAGAAGTTATATTGGAAAAACAAAAAAAGGCGGATAAAAATCCGCCTTTTTTTGTTCTTGAAAGAAAAGTTGTTACAGCTTATTCCAGTTTTTAATGACGTATGAAATAGTGATCGCGGTAACGCCCACGGCTAACCAGGTTTGATTATCATCCAAATAATAATAACCATTTTTAACGACTTTAAAACTGAATAAGTTGTAGGCTGTAAAAGCGACACCGGTTAAAAGCATGATTACATGTACGAGTTTGAGTGCTAAAGCCTGTATTTGCGTATTACTCATAAAATTCCCCTTTTTTATGTTTTATTTAATTGTAATACGTCTTTTTAACCTCGTAAGTGAATAAGATCACGAATTTAAGCTAACACAGCTTATATGCCTAAATTTTTCCAGATGGCCATGGTAGGGGCAGTTACATTCATAGTATAAAAATGTAAACCCGGTGCGCCGGCTTCAAGTAACTGGTGACACATTTCACTGACGACATCTTCACCAAAAGCTTTAATTGAATCTTTATCATCACCATAGCCTTCGAGGCGCTTACGAATCCAGCGGGGAATCTCAGCACCACACATATCTGAAAAACGTGCCAGTTGAGTGTAGTTGGTAATAGGCATAATACCTGGAACTATGGGAATAGTTAGGCCAAGATCTTCGCAGTCATCAACAAAGCGGAAGTAGGCATCAGGATTAAAAAA
>Ga0207752_1000643_pt1 | contig 16322 bp, 14 predicted proteins | sample Pon2CUnioCityCA_6_FD_187272 | JGI IMG/M metagenome (GOLD analysis project Ga0207752, IMG submission 187272) | Marine sediment microbial community from Union City, CA, USA - Pond 2C Sediment 2 (SPAdes) | ecosystem: Environmental > Aquatic > Marine > Intertidal zone > Salt pond sediment ...
ACCTGCTTAACCTCCCCCACCCGCTCCTTCAGGCACACCAGCAGCACGTCTCCCTGCCGCACAATCACCAGGTCCTGCACGCCGATCAGGCATACCAGCCCCTCGTCGCAGTACACCAGATTGTTGTGGCTGTCCTTCTCCAGCACAGCCCCCATGGCCGCATTTCCGTGATCGTCGTCGGGCCAGAGCTCGGCCAGCCGGGCCAGGCTGCCCACGTCGAGGCGTGTGAAGTTGCCCCGCACTACGGCTACCCGGGCAGCCTTTTCCATAATCCCGTAATCGATGGAAATATCGGGCAAGCGAGCATAAACCTGGTTCAGCCGTGCGGGGTGGGCCGCGATCTGTTCCAATCCGGAGGCTAACTCCGGCAGGTGCTTTTCCAACGCCTCTTGCAGCGCCGTCACCCGCCAGGCGAAGGTGCCCGTGTTCCACAGGTACTCGCTGCTCTCCACGTAGCGGGCGGCGTGCGCCGCGTCCGGCTTTTCAGCGTACTCCCGGACCTCATAAACCTTTAAGCCCGCTTGCTCCCCGAGCATAGCGCCCAGGCGCAGATACCCGTAGCTGGTGGAAGCCCGGCTGGGCCGTATGCCGATGGCTACCAGGTGTCCGGTCTGCCCAGCGGCGGCAATGGCGGCCCGCACGGCTTGCTTCCACGGCCGTTCATCCTCGAAAAGGTGGTCGGCGGGGAAGACCGCCATCACGGCCTGCGGCGCCCGCCGCCGGATTTCCAGCGCCGCCAGCCCGATGCAAGCGGCCGTGTTGCGCCCCTGCGGCTCCAGCAGCACGTTCTGTTGCGGCAGATCAGGAAGTTGCTGGGCTACAAGGTTGGCGTGCTGCGCCTGGGAGACCACCAGCACATTTTCGTGCCCTCCCACGATCTCCGCCGCGCGCCGCACAGCCTGCTGCAGCAATGAGCCTCCATCCAATTGCAGAGTCAGGAATTGCTTGGGAAAGGCCTCCCGGCTTAAAGGCCACAGGCGCTTGCCCTTCCCACCGGCCATGATTACCGCAAAAACCGTGGGATTCTTATTTAAGCCCAGGGCTGAATCGCTCATCCAGTTCCTTCCCGCCGCACGCTCAGGCCTGCACCGGCTTGGCTTGGGCCGCCTGGGGCCAGCCGCTGTTCTGGCTCACCGAACTGTAGCTGATCCCGGACACGCGTGCGATGTCATCCGTGCGGAACATGCGCCAGCCGTCCACAAACAGCGCTGGTTTGCGCATCTTGCCCAGCAAGACGTGCAAATTCCAGTCCTCGTAAGAGGGGTGGTTGTTCATCAGGAACACCCCATCGGCGTTCTCGAAACCGTCCTCCAGCGCACACGGCTCCACGCCGGGGATTTGCGCCAGCGCCTGCGTCTCGATCACCGGATCGAAGCCGCGCAGGCGAACGCCGGCCTGCAGCAAGTACTGCACCAATTCCAGCGTGCTCGAGTCGCGCATGTCCGAAGTCTCCGGCCAGCCCTTGAAGGCGAAACCGACCAGGAAGACCTGCGTATCCTGCGCTTTGCGCCCGGTGATCTCCAGGAAACGCATATATTTCTGGAATACGTGGTAGGGCATGTACTCGTTTACCAGCCGGCTACTGCCCAGGATGGTCGGCTGAACGCCTTGCGCCAGGGCGGTGCTCTTGAGCAAGTAAGGGTCCTTCTTGAGGCACACGCCGCCCACGCCGGGGCTCGGCAGGGGCACCGGGTCGCGCGGGTAGCCCTCGTTGGCCGCCTCGATGATCTTGAAAGCGTCCAGGTCGTACTTCTCGCACACCAGGGCGATCTCGTTGGCAAAGGAGAAAATCGTATCCCGGAAGGCATTGTTTACCAGCTTAACCATTTCGGCTGCTTCCAGCGAATCCAGCATCACGATGGTGGGCGTGATCTCCCGGTACAGCGCGGCGGCCGTCTCCGCGCCCTGCGGGTCCAGGGCGCCCACGATCTGCGGCAGGCTGCGCAGCTCCTTGATGGCCTTGCCGGCGATGGTGCGCTCTGGCGCGAACACCAGGGAAAAATCCTGGCCGCCTTTCAAGCCGGATTCCTGCTCCAGCAGCGGCAAACAGAAATTGCGCGTTGTGCCTACCGGCACGGTCGAGCGCAGCATCACCGTATCGCCCGCCTTCAACACCCGCCCGATGCTGCGGCAGGCCTTTTCCACGAACTCTAGAACCGGTTCGTTGCTGGCATCCACCGGCGTGCCCACCGAGATGATGTAAATATCGCTCTGTGCGCTTTCCACTCCGGCGGCGATCTTTAAGTTGCGCCCTACGTGTGTGCGCAATTGGTTGGCAAGCCCGGCCTCGTAGAAGTGGGGTATACCTTGCTGCAGGCTGTCGACCACGTCCTGGCGCTGCTCCACGCCCAGCACCTCGAAACCGGCGTCCGCCAGCACCACGGCCAATGTCAGCCCTACAAAGCCCAATCCCAACACAGCGATTTTGCGGGTCTTGATGTCGGCCTGCTGCCACAGGTGCAGGAAGGAAACCACGTCCACGACGTGCTTGTCATCGTCCACTACCACGATCTTCCCCGCCCCGCGGTCGAGCATGCGCGTGCTGCCTTTGATCATTTCCATGACCGACACATACATTTTCATCGGCATGGCGTGGTTGGTGACCGCGATCGGGTCGCGGGTCATCACGCTGGAGACGGGAGCTTCCAGGCTCACCCCGTGCAGGATCGCCGAACGGATGTCGCCATCCGTAACCACCCCCAGCAGGCGTTGATCCTCGTCCACCACGACCGCGATGCCGGACAACCCGACCTGGTGTGGGGCGCTTTCGATGACCGCCATGGCCTCCCGTATGCTGGCCTGGGGAGAGATTAGAAGCGTGTGTAAGTTTTTCATCATAAGCTGAACCTTATTTTGAGAGTTTAAGACCTGTCCCGGCCATTGCTTAATGCCGGTACACCAGGTTTCTGAATTTGTTCTTTAACGATTTGGGCAGCAAATTCTTAATCCATTTGGGCGTCCAACGGCTGAGCTTGCGCGGCGAGAGGAGCAGCAGTGTGCTGCGCAGCAGCCGTTTGCGCTTGTAGGTGTTGAAAGCCGCCATCTGCGCCTGGTACACGGAGACCGGCTCCACCTGCGGCGCCGTTTGCGCCGGCTTAAAAATGGCCCACAACTCCGATTTCTCCTCTTTGATCGTCACGGCTTGCAATCCGGCCTGCGCCGCCACGCGCGCCAGTGTGGTTTTCGAGAAGTAATAGGTGTGCACGCAGCGAAACCAGAAATCGGACAGCGAACCGTCCGGGTGCATCATGTCCGGCACGGCGATGTACAGCACGCCTCGGGGGGACATGGCCTGGCTGACCTTCTTGAGCGTCGCTACCGGATCGAGCAAGTGCTCCAGTACGTGGCGAAAGACGACCAGGTCGTACTGCCCCTGGTGGGCCAGGTGCCAGTCGCTGTCCACGTCCCGGGCGATCAATGCGCCGCCGATTTCGTTCACGAAGTGCTCCGCGCAGGTGTCGGAAGGCTCGATGCCGGACATCTCGATGTCTGGAACCTGTTGGGAGAGGTTGTACAGGTTCCAGCCCAGCCCGCAGCCGATGTCCAGCGCCGATTGGAATTGAACGGGGACGTGCGCCTGCAGCCTTTTCCAGACAACCTTGGCCTTGCGCAGCTCCTTCTCTTTAGCCTGGCCCTCGTCAAAGCGGTAAAACTGGTCGTATTCGCTGGCGTAGAAATGCAAATAATCTTCCCTGGTCCAGCGCGGGTTGAGAAACACCAGGCCGCAGTTCTCGCAGATCGAAACATAGGTTGGCCAGCCGAACTGGCCTTCTTCTGCTATCAAATGGGTATGCGAATCGCCGCACAGCAGGCACTCGACAGGCTCGAATTCTTTTTTAGATAACATCAATAATCATTCCCGGATACCGGCTCCAGTTTTTAATATTTGTCCCGGCTTAATGGTTGAAATCAATTAAACAGCCTTCTCGGGCGGATCGCAGCGCACCCAATGCCAGTTCCAAAGCACGCACACCGTCCTTCAGGCTGCACACGGGCTGCGCTTGCCCCCGGACTACTTCCAAGAAATGGCTCATCTCTGCTTCGAACAGGTCGTTGCGCGCCAGGGGGCGTTCGTCCCGGGTTGCCGGCAGCGTGCTCCACGTCAGGGCGGATGCATCCAGTTGGGGTGGTTGGCTGGCCTGGTAAAGATGTACGGCGCCGTCAGAATTATCCCAGCGCAAGCTGCCCCGGCTGCCGATCACCTCCAGTTGGTGGGCCGGCGGTCGCTGATTATAATCCAAATGCAGGCTGCCGATGGCGCCGCTCTTGAACTGCAGGCCGATTTCGGCCGTGTCCTCGACGTTCATCTCCAGCTCGTTCAACTGCCCGGCGAAAGCCCACAAACGCGCTACCTCGCCGAAAAGCCAGCGCAGGTAATCCAATGGGTGCGAGAGGGTCAGGATCACACCGCCGCCCAGTTCGGCGCTGGAGCTGTAGCTCTGGCGGTAGTCCTCCCAGGGGTGCCAGGCCGGCAGATACTCGCCCCAATGGGCTCGCACGGACAGCACGCGCCCAATGGCCTCTTGCTCTAAAAGCCCCTTGAGCTGGCCCAGCCCCGGGTGGAAGCGGAACTGGTACCCGACCAGCACCCGGCTGCCCGAGCTTTGCGCCGCTCTTTGCAGCCGGTCCAGACCCTGTATGGTGTGAGAGACCGGTTTTTCCAACAGCAGGTGGCAACCCGCCTGCGCCGCCGGGATGGCGACCTCCAGGTGCATAGCCGTCGGGTTGGAAACAATGACCGCCTGCGGGCCGCGCCGCAGCGCGGTCTGCAAATCGTGGTCGACCGGGAAACCTTTTAATTCGTCATCCGGCAGCGTACTGTGATGGGTGCGGTAGAGGAAAATCTCGCTGTCCCCTAGACTGAGCAGGTTGCGCAGATGGCGGCGCCCGATGGAGCCCAGGCCGGCAATCAAGACCTTGATCACGGCTGGGCCTCTTCTTCCAGCGTGGGTCGATAGCCCCAGGCTGCCAGGGTTTCCCCGGCGATGTGGTCGAACACCTGCCGGTCGCGACCGGTGAACATTTCGCGCCACGAGCCGTGCTTGCCCTTCTGCAGGGGCTCGGCAATCTGGCTGGCTTTCTCTTGCTGCCAGTCGGCGTCCGGGTTCTCGCCCATCTCCGCCCGCACGCATTGATCCAGGTCTTCCGTCGAGCCTTCAGCCTGTAGGAAGTCCCATACCCTTTGCATTTCTTCCCAGGGGTGGTGGAGCAAATCCTCGTAGCGCATGGATAAATAGTGAGAGCCGTACAATTCCTTGCCCAGCCGGTCCGTCTCGGCCACGTTGCGCACCCAGCCTTCGGCTGCCCGCTGGATGCCCTGTTCGGTAAACACCGAGCGGCGCCCGTGCATAAACGGTTCCGGATCCTGGGAGAATTGCTCCCGGATGCGCAGGTCCTCTTTCGAAAGGTGGTGCACGGCATCGATGAACGCCTGGAAGCGGTGTGAAATGGCGGTATCCCGCCCGTCGCGCACGATATAGATCAAGCGCGCGTCCGGATACACGGCGTGCATCAAGCGCACGGCCTGGCCGTCCAGCAAGCTGTTGGGGCTTTTATCCCCCACAATGGGTTTGCCCTCCTGGCGAGCCTCTCTTTCCAGGATGAAGTCGGCGGCCACGCGCAGCACCAGCGGGGAGAGATCCCGGCCCTGGTTCCAGCGGTTGCTGCGCCGGCCCAGCCAGGATTCGATGTCGGGATGGTCGACCAGCGACTTGAGCAGCGGCGGCCGGGTGAAGAAGTGCGCCTGGTAGTTGCAGTGTACCTGGGGGTGCAGGCGTATCAGGCGCGCCAACAGGGTGGTGCCGGAGCGGGCGTGGCCGAAAATAAAGAACTTTTCCAGGGGGAAGAACTGCCGGGCCTCTTCCACCTCCTGTGCGGAGATCGGCGGAATGGGGGTGCGCTGCCCCTGCCGGGGCCCGCCGCCTTTCAGTAAGATCCGTGCGGCGCGTTTGGCTCTATGCAACATTTCCAAGTTTATTCATTCTCCCGGATTATTTCTTCAATCACGCAATGCTGAGCAAATATTGGCCCGTGCAGCGGCCGGCGCTGCCGTCAGTGTAGGTGCACTCTTGTTTGACAAAGACGCGCTGCGCTTGCCGGTCCAGGTTTGGGTCCTGCAGATAGGCGTTGATGGCCTGGAGCAACTGCGCCTCCCCGGCGGCGACCTTGCCGGCGCCGGATTCCCGGAAGCGGGAATGGGTAGGCCAGCCGCCGATCTCGGTCAACGGCAGTGAATATTCCCCGGGCCAACCGCTGGGTGAATTGATCACCGCGCTGACGATGGGTGTCTCGTGAATGCAGGCTTCCACGACCATGGTGGAGTACACCGTCAGGAATACATCCGAATGCGCCATCATGGAGGATTTCTCCGGCATATCTTCGCCGGAATAATAGCCCAACTCACCCCCCAGCGGCGCCGGTTCGACCAGGTGCACGTGCGGGTGCTCGTTCACCAGGGCGCGGATTTGCTGGCGTTCGTTCGCCCAACGCTTCACGCCGGTGAAATGGTTGGGGTGCAGGCGCACCAAAAGCTGGCTGGGTTGCGCCAGGCGGTCCGAGGCCACCATGCGTGCCAGCGCGGCGATGTTCTGAATATTGGGGGAATAGGTCACGAAGCTGCAGGCGTAGCCCAGGAGCTTGCGCTGCGGGTCCAGGTTGTGCAGCTTGAAATAATCCGCACGCGGCATCAACCATCTATTTTCAAAATAGCCGTCGTAGGAAGGGATGCCGCCGACGTGGATGCGTTCCGGCGCCCAATCAGAGCCTTCGACCAGCTCTTGCCTTTGCGCCTCAGACCAGCAGGAAATATAATCGATCTGCGCTCCGGGCAGGGCGTGGCTGCTGGGGTTGTCCCACCCCAGCACGATGGCGCCGGTGGTGATGCCGCGCGCCGCGGCTTCCCGCAGCAGGTAGCGGTCCAGGCGCCAGCCGGCGGTGCTGGCGACCACCAGGTCGGGTTGGTAGCGCTCGAACAAATCGCCGTAGATGTGCGGGGTGAAGCGCTTTTGCAGGTCGATCAGCTTGCGGCGGGCGGCTTTCGAACGGCGCAGCACGCCCAGGGTGGCTTTCACCAGGGGAAAGATGGCTTTGCGCTTGGACGGCGCCTCGAACTCGACCCAATTGACGTAGTTATCCACCGTTTCCAGGTTCATGCGCCGGGAGGGGCCTGCGCGGCGGAAGAAATCCAGCCACCATTGCTGGCTGGTCTGCTCTTGCTGCAAATACCGGCGTGCCTCTTTCAGACGCAGGCCCTCGATGGTCAGACCGGGACGCCCAAAGCGCTGGGTGATTTTTTCTTTTAAACTATCGTCGGTCAACAATACGACTTCTGCGCCGCCTGCCAGTAAGGTGTCGACGACGTCGGATTGTAAGAAGTAAACAATTGCCAGGCCGTGATCGGCGCTGATAAACACTCGCTTCGCTGTCATTAACGCTCTCAGTTTCGGTAAAGGTTGTCAAATGCTTTGTTGTAAATCCATACCAGCAGCCTGCGCATGGGTTTCCAGGACCACAGGCGACTGGTTGAGTTGGGTTTGGAGGTGTGGTTGGATCGCACGCCGGGTGGTAGTTGGCGATCGAAATCTTGCAAGGTGTTGCCCAGGTGCTGCACCCACCACTCCGGTGTGGAGAGGCGCAGCAAACCGCGCTCGTTGATGGCGATGTCCAGTGAGCGCACCTGGCCCATGGGACGGTCGGCGGGCAGGGGCAGCAGGCTTTGCAACACGTCGCGCCGGGCGATGAATTGGAAGTGCCCGGCGCCGATGTAATACCGGGCGCTGTCCTGCACCAGGCAAACGTCCTGGTTGGCCGCGTAAAGCTGGCGGCCCTCCTCCTCGGTCTCGATTCCCAGGCTGTGGGCGTGCTTCCAGTAATCCTCCCAGGGCAGCAGTTGGCCGCGCTCCAGTTGCACGTCCGGGTTTTGCTGCGCCCATTCGACCGTGCCGGTGGAATATTCCTCCGGCACGCGCAGCGGCGCCCCGGTGACCATGCCCAGGTTCGGAAATCGGTCGAAGAGCGCCATTTGGGCCGGCAGCCAACCCGGATAAAAGTACACGTCGCTGTCGGCATAGGCAATGTATTCGCCCGGCGCGGCCTTGAAGATAAAGTTCCAGGCGCCGCTCTTGCCGACGTTCTTATCCGACAGCACCAGGTATTGGATGCGGCCCGCTTGCTGGGCTTCGGAGAGGTAATTGCGCACCTCGGGGCAACTGGCGTTGTCAAACACCATCAGGTCGAAGGGTTGCTCGGTGTTCTGCCACAGGCTGCCCAGGCAAGTCTTCAGCACGTCCAGGCTCTCGGCGTAATAGCCGCCCAGGAAGGGGATATAGGAGACCACCGCCACGGTGATTTTTTCGGGCGCGGCGACGTGATCGATGGCTTTGGCAGGGTTTTGTCCGATGCGCATATCAGTCCAGGGATCCGGTTTGAGCCCGCCGCCAGCGGCGGAACTTGCGCGCCAGCGCCCAACGCGGCCCTTCTCGCCGGCCGTCTTTGGGGGTCAGGAGCAGCTCTGCCCGGCGGGCCAGGCGCAGCAAGGTCGGCCGGGCCGGGCGGATGCGCTGGTCGATAAATTCTTTATCGGTGTCCAATACGGTGTACATATGTAACTTGCCGCCCGCCAGGCGCATATTGTGCCTGGATTCCTGCAGATCGTAATGGGGTTGGCTGCCGGGCAAGTGGCTGTAATCGTGATTTTGGTGGATGATCGTCAAGGAGGGGGTAGCGTCGACCACCACCCAGCCCTGCTGGCGGGCGTGGTAGATCATCCAATTGTCCCAGCCGGCGCGCCCGATGGCGAAATCCGGCATGTCCTGGAATAGATGGCGGGGAAAAATAAAATAGTCACTGCCGGCCGGGGGATGCAGGCTGCCGCGTGTATTTAAATCTGCCCGCAGGCGGCTTTCCCAACCGGGATCGAAATCCAACTCGCCGGTCACGTCCAGGTCCCAGCGCTGCCCGACCACCAGGAATTTTTGTGCCTGGTCGGCGACCTGGCGGGCGACCTGCACGAAATCGGGCAGGATCAGGATGTCGGCGTTCAGATACGCCAGCAGCGGGCTGTGGCTAGCCTGCCGGGCAGCCGTGAAAATGGCATTCACCAGCGGGGTGCCTTGCTGGTTGCGGGCAACTTGCGGCAGGTGGGTGACGCCCAGGTGGCTGGCGGTTTCAGCCAGTCCGTCTTCTTCCCCGATCACCAGTACCTGCACGTCTCCTGCGCCGGCGCTCATCCAGGAACGGAGGGCGTTGCGCTGGATATTGGCGATGTGCGGATTGCTGAAAGCTTTGGGGGCTGTGAATAGAGTCAAAAAAGGCATAAGAAAACGACAGAAATCGTTGGGATGATCCGCGCTAGGCTTGCGATCCGCTCCTGGGATCTACGTCGTGTACGTTTTTGTGCCGCACCTGGGCGTTGATTTGCCGCAATTCGGTCTCGCGTTCGAAGACCTGCAAGACCTCCAACCAGGAAAAATCCTCCCGTCCGGGAAAGTGGGCGAAGATTTTGCGCACCAGTTCCAGGTCCTCGGCGGTGTCCACCGTCCAGCGCAGGTCGCCATAATCGACTTCGTGATTGACCATGCGCACCCTGAAACGGCCCGGCTGGTCATAGAAATAGGGCATGACGTGCTCGCGTTGGTAGGGCTGGTCGGCTTCATGCCAGGTGCGTTCCAGGGCCGAAAAAGTGCACACCTCCGTGTCTAGCCCGATGGGATAGGTGCGTCCCCAGGGGGGCGGCAGGCGATTGGCAGCGAAATCGTAGGGAAAGTGGCCTTCCGCCATCTCATTAACTTCAGCCCCAGTTTTTACACCCTGGCCCAGGAAAGCCTGCACCGTTTTGTCGATCACGGCTGGGTCGATCAAGGGGCAGTCGGCGGTGATGCGCACCACCACCTGGGCGCCGAAAATGCGCGCCGCCTGGTAATAGCGGTCCAACACGTCGTGCTGGCTGCCGCGGTAGCACAGGAAGCCCTGGCGGGCGCAGTACGCCGCCACCGGATCGTCAGCGGCTTCGATGGTCGTGGCTACCACCACCTGGTCGACGGTTTTCGCCTGGCGAGTGCGCAGGACCACGTGAGCCAGCATCGGCCGGCCGGCAACGTCCAACAGGACTTTGCCGGGCAGACGTGAGGAGGCCATGCGGGCCTGGATAATGGCAATAATGTTGGGTTTCATCATCGTAGGGGGATCAGCGCCGTGCACGGCGCGCCATTTCGTAAGCCTGTAAGAGTTTGCGGAAGTTCTCATCCCAATCGGCGCGCTGCTCGGCCGTGCGGCGTGCGGCGCGGCCCATTTCTGCCAACCGGTCACGCGCCTGCAGGGCTGCCAACACGCTGTGTGCCAGCGCGCCGGCGTCTCCATCTGGGAACCACCACCCCTGAACCTCGGGCTCGACCCATTCCCGGTTGCCGGGGATATCGGAAACCAGGCAGGGTGTGCCGCTGGCCATGGCCTCCAATAAGGAGATCGAAGTCCCGTCGCTGTGGGAGGCGCTCACGTACAGATCCGAAGCGCGGTAGTAGCGGGGGAGATCCTCCTGGCTGACTTGTCCGGGGAGCAGCACCTGCTCCTGGATGCCGCCGCGGGTGAAAATTTCGTGCAGCAAACCGGCCTGTGAGCCGCCGCCCAGCATGATCAGGCGCAGCTCGGGGCGCTGGCGGGCGGCCTGTACGAAAGCCCGGGCGATTACGTCCACCCCGTAATTCGGCTCCCAGCCACGGGTGGAGAGCAAGGTAAAACTACGCTCGTGGCCGTCTTGTGCCTCGCGATCGAAAAGCGCCGGGCGTGCATTGGCCGGAGAAAAGTGGTCCAAATCCACGCCCCAGGGAAAGGAGACGATCTTTGGCTCAGGCATGCCGAACTCGAGCGCTTTTTGGCGTACGGGATCGCAATCGACGATCAGGGCGTCACTGTTAGATAGGGTGTAGCGAGTGGCCCAGCGGTAGGCGGCGCTGTGGCCGGCGTCCCGCAGTAGGTCAGATCCCCAGGACATGCTGACCAATGGGCGAAAACCTGACAGGGCGGCCAAGAAGGCGCTGGTCTGGATTGGGCCGGCGTGGATGAGATCCGGCTCTACGTTACGGATCACATTTCTAAGCCCGGCCAACAAGCGTGGGGCATCCCGCAGCCGGGCCCGGGCCCGCCCGCCGCTCCAGGGTACCTGCTCGATCTGGGATGGAAGCGACCGGTCCTCGAGCTGCTGGCCGCGCCGCTCCAGGCGCAGATAGAAAACCCGGTGGTCCGTCCCGGCCAGGGCGGCCAGGAAGCGGTAATCGTGTGGGGTGTAATCGCGGGTGAAGTACAGGACGCGCATCAGAAACTCGCCCGGCCGGCGCTGCAATACAGTTGTTTCACCAGGTTGGTGTGTCCTAATGTGCTGCGCCCAGGTCAGTCCAGCGCAACTCTTTGCCGGCCGGAATTTCCCGCAGCGCCCGCGTACTGATCACCAGGTCGATTTCGTAAGGCATGATGGCGCCGGGAGTGGCCGGCCGCAAAACGTCGATCATTTCGCGGTTCAGGGTTTCGCCGGCCTGGATATCGCGCCGCGCCCGCAGACAGCGGCGCTGCACGATCACCGTCTGGCTTTCATTTTCGGTGACGAATTTGTCGGCCGAGCCCAGGGCGCGCTCGAGTTCGCGCGTGCGGTCGACCATCTCCCGCCAGGTGTCGGGGGTCATCGAGAAAGGATGGTCGGGGCCGGTGCGCTGGTTGTCATCGGTAAAATGCTTTTCGACCACGCGTGCTCCTAAGGTCACCGCTCCCAGCACGGCGGCATGGCCGAAGGAGTGGTCCGACAGCCCCAGCACCAGTTCGGGGAACATGCTGCGGTAGGTGTTCAATACACGCAGGTGAATGTGGTCGTAATTCTCCAGGCTGGCGGTGTAGTTGGTGTTGCATTGCATCAGCGCCAGTTGAGGGTTGACGTTCAAGAGGCTGTGCACGGCGCGCTGCACGTCGCCGATATCCGCTGCGCCGGTCGCCAGCAGCACTGGTTTGCCTTTGGCCGCGATGTGCTGCAGGGCTTCCAACCAGGTGATGTCGCCGGAACCGATCTTATAGGCCGGGACGTACGGGTCGAGCATGTCGACGGCCTCGAAGTCGTAGGGGGTGGAGAAGAAATCGATGCCGGCCTTATCGCACTCCCCCTTCAATTCAGGCGTCCATTCGAAAGGGAGGGAGGCATCTTGGTAGACCTGGTAGACCGATTTCTCCCAGGTGGATTGGTGGGAGAGCTGCCCGCCTAGAGATTTGAAACCGAAATCGGAGACGATTTGCGGGGCGCGGAAATTCTGAAACTTGGCGGCGTCTGCGCCGGCTTCTTTGGCCAGCCGGATCAGCAGTTTGGCGCGTTCCAGTTCGCCGTCGTGGTTGGCTGAGATGTCGGCGATAAAGTAAGTGGGATGATTTTCGCCGACGCTGCGACTGCCGATTTGGAACTCCATAGTGGCCTCCGGATGAAAAAATGGAAAGACAGAATTGTTTTTTCTGCGAAAGGATGAAAGTTGTGCCGGGACCAAAGATGCCTGTGCTCGTTCAGCCCGCGCTCTCGCCCATCTGGCGCAGTTTCTGTGGATAACCCTGTTGATAAAGTGTGTAAAAGCGCTCCAAAGCTGGGGATAAAATGGGGAGAGATTGCCCCAGCGCCTTTTCGAGCCTGTCGTTGCGCAGCGTCAGGTTTGGCGAGCGAACCGCTTGTAACCCGGCCTTCTCCACGGAAGTCGGCTGGATCAGGCTGGTGTCCAGGGCAAAGCGCTGGGCCAGCCGCAGCCCAAACTCGTACTTGCTCAGGCACTGGCTGCTGACGACGTGATACAGGCCGGAGAGGCCGCTGTCCAGCATCTTGAGAAAGATATGCCCCAGGTCGTTAGCCAGCAGCGGGCAGAAGAACACGTCGGTAAAACCCATCACGCGCCGCCCGGCTTGCAAATTGTAGAAAAAGAACTCGGCCAGGCTGCGTTGCCCGCTGCGGCTCCAGCCGAACAGGTTGACCCGGGCAATGATGGCCTGCGGGTTCTCTTCGGCGACCGCTCGCTCGCCTTCCAACTTGGTGCGGGCGTACACGCCGAGCGGGTTGGGCGGGTCGTCTTCCGTGTAATCGCCGCGTAGGCCGTCGAATACCGCGTCCGTGGATACCTGGATCAGGCGCGCTCCGCCCCTGGCGACATCGCGTGCCAGTTTTCGAGGGACTTCTGCGTTCAATTTTTGCGCCCGGACCGGGTCCGCTTCGCATGCGTCCACAACTGCCAGAGCAGCGCAGTGGATCACCCAGTCGGGCTGGGCTTCTTCCAACACCCGCTCCATCACCCCGGGGACCAGCAGGTCCCCTTCCAGCACGGTGAAGGCGCCGGTTTCCAGCGCGTGGCGGTTGGTCAGCCCGTATACCGTATGTGTTTTGCTCGCCTCCAGAGCGAGATTGAGCCCCAGCAGGCCACTGGCTCCGGTGACGAGGACACGCATTGTTAGCGCTCCGCTGCGTAGATGCGGCCCGCTGCGTAGATGCGGCCCGCTGCGTAGATCCGGCCCGCTTCAATGGTGGCTGCGACGAATTCCTGAACCCATTCCGGAGGCGCCGGGATGGAGCGGGCGGGAGCTTTGTCCATTAACCCAACTTCCCGTTGGCGAGTTCCAACTCGATCGGATTGACGATAGCGCGAATTTGCTCAATTGTCAGCCACACGGGATTGTTTTCGCTGCCGTAGCGAAAACCTTCCGCTAACCGCCGTCCGGCCTGGCCCCACTTTTCGTGCAGCTCCCGCGCGAAGCCGATTCCGACGGCAGTGGGCAGCACTACATACATGTCGTCCAGCTCGACGGCGGAGCGGGCTTCGTCCTCGTGCAGCAGCACTTCGTGCAGTTTCTCACCCGGGCGGATGCCCACCACTTCCAGTTCGGCCTGCGGCGCGATGACGCGCGCCAGGTCGACGATGCGCGTGCTGGGAATCTTGGGGATGAAGACCTCGCCGCCCTGCATCTGTTCGATGCAGCGCACCACGAAGCGCACCCCCTGCTCCAGTGTGAGCCAGAAGCGGGTCATGCGTTCGTCGGTAATGGTCAGCTTGCCGTTTGAACGCTGCATGATGAATTTTGGGATCACGCTGCCGCGGCTGCCGACCACGTTGCCGTAGCGCACGCAGGAAAAGTGGGTCGGCGACCAGCCGCCGGCATAGGCGTTGCTTTGCACGAAGAGCTTTTCGGCTGCCAGCTTGGTGGCGCCGTACAAATTGACCGGGTTGACCGCTTTGTCGGTGCTTAAGGCCATAACCTGTTTGACACCCGCGTCCAGGGCGGCTTCGACCACGTTGCCGCTGCCCAGGATGTTGGTCTTGATGGCTTCCATGGGATTGTATTCACACGCCGGGACCTGTTTGAGTGCCGCCGCATGGACCACGATATCCACACCGTGCATCGCCCGGCGCAGCCGCTGAAGGTCGCGCACATCGCCGATGAAATAGCGCAAGCTGGGGTAGTCAAAACCGCCCACGCGCATCTCGTGCTGCTTCAATTCGTCCCGGCTAAAGACGATGATCTTGGCGGGCTGGTACTTCTCCAGCATGAGCTTGATGAAAGTCTTGCCGAAGGACCCGGTACCACCGGTGACCATAACGACTTTATCTTTCCAATCCATGAATGTCTCCATACAATCGCGGCTCAGTCCTTGGTGATCAGGATCAAGGGGTATTGGCCGTTTTCACCAAAATAATGTGGGAAATGTTCTTCCAACCGGAAGAGAATGCGCAGAAACCAGCGCCCGCCCAACCAGGGGTGCACCAGCGCCCGTAGAAAGCGCACGCTCACGCTGCGCCACACCCGGATTTCTACCGGCATACGCCCGCCGATCTCGTTTTTCACCCACGACACACCGTGTCGTTGGGTGAAGGTGCCTTTAGGCGCTTTTTTCTTGTTGGCCGGCTTGGCTTTCTTGGCGACCTGCGCCACTTCCGGCTGGCTCGCTGATCTGCCGAGCCTGCGCTGGGCAAAGGAGCGCAACCGGTTCGCCAGGCGAACCAGCGGGTTGAAGACCTGCATCAGGCGTGAAGTCGGCCAGCCATTGACCACCGCGGCCGTGCTGTGACGCGCCAACACCCGGTACAGTCCCTGATAGGCCTGTCCGTGCTGCGCCTCTGGCAGGTGGTGAATGGTGTGCAAGGATACCACACCTTCGAAAACTTCATCCTTAAAAGGCAGGTTGGCTACATCCGCCACGACGAACAGGCCGTGATCGCCGATGCGTTTGCGGGCTTCTTGCAGCGCCACAATCGAAATGTCGGCGCATACCCGGAAGCGGTATCCCTGGGAATATCGCAAGTACTCCGGGTATTGAATCGGTCCGGAGCCGGCGTCCAGCATAAAACGACCGGAGGACTTCAGGTGCCGGGCGACTCGTAAATGGCAGCGGTGAATGTATTCGCTCGAAACCGGGCGCAGGTCCTCATAATGCGCGTTCTGGTACAGGTCGCCCTCGACCATCTGCCAGCCAACCCGGTCATAAAATTCGCGCACCTGCTGCTTGACGTCTACTTCAGCGGACATTCCATCTCCATGCTCGTATTCCATCGGGCGGGCTACTCGAACTTCGTCCATTGGCGCGTTTCGCCTGCCAGGTAACGGAAGGCCTGGCCGAACTCTTGCTGGCCCTCCTGAGAAAGCACCCGTTCCAGCGGCCAGCGCTCCAATTCATTCCAGAAATGCAGCAGGTGCCACGGGAAGGGGTTGGGATACTCAAAGAAAAAGCGATACGCGTAATTCCAGGCGCGTTCGACCTGTTCCCTGGAGGGGCGCACCTGCTCTGGTTTGGCCAGTGCCTGTTGCAGCATATCGAAGTAAGCCTGCCAGCTTTGCGGATCAAGCGTGAAGCCCTTGCTGCGGTAATGGGTTTGCCCGGCGACGATAACGGGCACCGCGCTCATGGCCATTTCCATGCCCACGGTGGTGGTATAGACCAGCCCCAGGTCGGCGATCTCCACCAGGTCATAGGTATTGACCGCCGCCTCAGCTTCCACCAGGTGGATGTGGGACAGCGAGTCTAAATCCGGCAGCGCTTCCCGCACCACGTCAGCCACCGAAGGACCTTGTGTGTAACGCTCGCCTGGGTGAATGCGTATCACGAGCTGGGCTTGCGGATTCTGGGCGAAGTATTGGACGGTCTTTTTCAGCCACTCCGTCATGCTGTCGCTGAACACCTGGCGCCCCAAGGTCAGGCTATCGCCGATCACGTTGGCTGCCAGCAGCACCATTGGGCGTTCGTCCAAACCCAGCTCGGCGCGCACTTTGTCCCCGCCCTGGCTGGGCAGCCCCTGCCAGCGGCGGGAGAAATTTTCCCACAAGCT
>Ga0207752_1000644_pt1 | contig 16319 bp, 17 predicted proteins | sample Pon2CUnioCityCA_6_FD_187272 | JGI IMG/M metagenome (GOLD analysis project Ga0207752, IMG submission 187272) | Marine sediment microbial community from Union City, CA, USA - Pond 2C Sediment 2 (SPAdes) | ecosystem: Environmental > Aquatic > Marine > Intertidal zone > Salt pond sediment ...
GCCAATCGGTACGCCGTTACCCAGCGCTTTGGCGAGGGTCATCACATCAGGCAGTATATTGTTATGCTGGAAGGCAAACCATTGGCCCGTACGTGCCATACCGGTCTGTATTTCATCCAGCATCAGTAACCAGTTGTGCTGGTCGCAAATCTCGCGCAGCTGGTTAAGATAGTTCTGTTCCGGCACCTGTATGCCGCCTTCACCCTGCAGCGGTTCCACCAGAATGGCAACGACATCATTATTATTTTCGGCGATGTTTTTAATCGCGTCGATATTGTTGTAGGGTGCGCGCACAAAACCCTGTACCAGTGGCTCAAAACCCGCCTGTACCTTGCGGTTTCCGGTGGCGCTTAAAGTGGCCATGGTTCTGCCATGGAAGCTGTTTTCCATGACAATGATATTCGGCTTGTCTATATTGTTTTTGTGGCCGTACAAACGGGCAATTTTAATAGCGGCTTCATTTGCTTCCGCGCCAGAGTTTGAGAAAAATACGCGGCTCATGCCTGAAATTTCGCATAACTGGTCTGCCAGCTGCTGCTGTTTGTCAATCTGGTAAAGATTTGATGTATGTAATAATTTTGCTGCCTGCTCACTAATTGTTTTAGTTACTGCAGGGTGGGCATGACCCAGACCGCAAACAGCGATGCCGCACAGCGCATCAAGATATTTCTGTTGCTTTGTGTCCCACAGGTAAGAACCTTCACCATGTTCAAAAGTGACATCCAGCGGTGCATAAGTTTTCATCAGATGTTCATTGGTTGTCATTTTTCTGTTTTACTGAATATTAACCGTGTTGTGAAATTATTTGCATAAAAAGCAAAAGCGGCAGCCATGGCTACCGCTTTTAAAGAGCTGATTATACTCGTACTTTTGTGTAAAGCAATAGTTTGAGTTTTAGTGTTTTTTTGTGCTGGCTGGCATTTCTGTTGTGCTTTTGGTTGGGCATTGCGGTTCTCGCACCGCAGGCGCCATGATTATTTTCCCTGGCTCTTTTTCTACAGCCCAAAAAAGTACCCAGACTAGTTTTGCCGGGAGCATTGTGAACAGCCGTTTTATGGCTGACCCGAAGGGCAAGGCACAGGACATGTTTTGTAACAGGCCGCCACGTCAGCTGCGCCCCTTGAGAAACAGGGGTTCCCATTGAAGCTGTGCGGTGCAAACGAAGGCAGCGGCGCTTGCATAAATTGAGGCGCTTGTTAGATTGCGACGCTTTATTATCAGCTCACACTTTAAAAACTCTACAAGACTGGTAGATTTGCCTTACTCTGTACGTATTGCATTTTTCTACTCAGGAGCACCAGTTATGGACCATTTTGCATTTTTTCTCAGCGGCATCTTTATAAAAATTGATTATGTAACTGTTATTAAAAGAAATATCAGATGTGGCATGGAAGGTGCATGAAGTTAAGACAACGAATGAAAGGGGTAAGCATGCAGATATTAAACCTGTTCCAGGCAAGTGCCAAGGCAGAACACGGCGATCAACGCGGCGGCTCTGCAGTATCAGAGAAAGTCGAGCTGCCGGAATACGGCACAGTAGAGGTTGGTTACCGCCTGGTCTGCGAAGGTGAAGGGTGTCCGAGACCGCAGCTTCGCACCTTGAAGGCACTTGATGAAAACGAAAGAGGCGTTGTCATCGAGGTCATTACAGATAACCCGTCGGTGGTCGAAACAGTACCGTCGATGATGGATATGTTTGATGGACAGCACCTTGCCACGGTCAAGAGCGAAGATAACTGGCGTATTTATGTGCGTCGAGAAATATAAACAGTATCGACTCAACAGATCAGTCGCAAAAATGAGAGAGGGTAATAAAGAGTTATGAGCACAGATTCAGCGCAGGTATTGAAACGAGGCGGTATGCTCGCCCATCAGGGCAGCTATAAAGCAATGGCTATTGCTGCAGCCGTCTCAGTGTTATCCATCGTACTTCTGATGATGGACATGCGCTGGGTCTATCTCCTGGTCTATGTATGGTTTGGCGTGATATACGGCTTGCTGCTGCAATACGGCCGTTTCTGCATGGCCTCGGCAATACGAGATTTATTTGCGATAAAAGTGCCACGCATGGCGGTTGGCGTGATGATTGCGACGGCCCTGTTTTCCCTTACGGCCGGCCTGGTAACCGTCAGCGGTTACAGTACCTTTCACCCTCACCCGCTCGGCTGGCACATTATCGCAGGAGGTCTTATCTTCGGCTTCGGCATGATATTCACCGGTGGCTGCGCCTCGGGTTCTCTATATAAGAGCGGCGAAGGCAATGTCGCTTCGATGCTGGTGCTGTTGAGCATCTCTTTCTCCCAGGCGCTGTTCGTCGATCTGGGCAGCTGGTCAAACAGTCTTGCGCCGTCAAGCTGGGTAGCCTCCGCCGCAGAAAAAGGCATGCCAGAGTCGCTCTCGGTTAACGATGGCTGGTTCGATACTTTTACCGCGGGTTATATCTGGGACCTTTCCGGCGGTACCATCGCGCAGTCTTTGGACAGCGGCAACAGCTGGCTGGATGTATTCGTCGGTAATGCCCTGCTGGGTGCGATCCTGCCGACCGTCGTTTTGCTGATCCTGCTCTACATCACCACTTACCGTAAAGGCTATATCCGCCGTAACAAGATCGAGTCGCCGACATTCAACGATCATATGCATGGCTGCTGGGCAATGATGACCACATCGAAGAATACCGCGCTGGCCGGCCTGGGACTGGGCGTTTTTGCCGGTCTGCAGATGTGGGCAACCGGTGCGCTGCGTGAACACTACAATATCTTCAACTTCGGCGAGCTGTTGCAGAAGATGGGTTACACCCAGGGGCTGTCCATCCAGGAGACCGTTTTTGACCCCGGCTACTGGTACATCACTACCCAGGAAGCGCAGCTCGGTGGCTGGGTGCTTGACAAGGCAGGCATCGATGTGATGGACAATATATTTTTCGGCCTGATGAACGGTATCCCCAACCCGCTGATCAATGCACCGCTGCTGATGTCAGTAGGCATTATCGCCGGCGCTGCCATACTGGCTCTAACACGGCACGAGTTCAAGTGGAAAGTACCCAACATGGAGACCGCGATCTTCGCCCTGGTCGGCGGCGCGCTCATGGGCATCGGCGCCCGTCTGGGCATGGGCTGTAATGTCGGTGCCTTCTTTGCGGCGGTAACCAATGGTGATATGACCGGCTGGATCTTCCTCGCCGGCATGCTGGGCGGCGGCCTGCTCGGCGTTAAGGTATTCACCATGTGGATCGACTGGCGTACTTCCGCTGACGACGACTTTGATATCTGATGCAGGCAAGCGAATGCAAGCATCGGCAGATGACAAAAGATAATTATTATGAACAGGAGATTTATTAATGGCAATAAAATTTGACAAGGTCAGTGATGGTCAGTATCAGCTGGATGTGTGCGGCTACGTCTGCCCGCACCCGCAGATGTATACCAAGAAAGCCTTACAGAAACTTGCGGCTGGTGATGAGCTTACCCTGCTTTTTGACAACCCTTCTTCGGGGGAGTCGATACTCTCCATGTGCGAGAGCGAGGGTAATGAAGTTTTTGAACGGGAAGATGGCGAGGGATCTTTTGCCTGGAAAATACGAAAGGGGTAATGATGAAATTTGGTGTTGTGATAACTGATATACGGCAATCTCGACTCGCGCTCGAGATGATGCAGGAGGCGCTGGACAGGAAATGGGACGTCCGCTGCTTTCTGACCGATGATGGTGTAAACATGGTCAAAGATGCCGATTTTATCGCCATGGCAGATAACAAACAGGTGCACTTTTCCATGTGTGAGCACTCTGCGGAGCGCTTCTGTCAGGATATCGACCTCGACGCGCTCGGCGATGCCGTCATTGTCGGTGGTCAGTATCAGAATGCTGAACTGGTGCACAACAGCGACCAGGTACTGGTGTTCTAAGGAGGCTCCTGATGAGTGATGAAAATAAAAATGTACTGATGATAGCGCGTAATAAAAAAGTTGAGGCGCTGCGCATGGCGACGGGACTGACACTGCTCGATGACGAGATCCGTGTCGCCATCGTCGGTGATATCGATCGGGAGAATCCGGATGTCGAGCTTCAACTCGAGTCGCTCGACTTTGCCGATGTCCCGGTGGTCGATATCGATATGAACAATGCCGGCGAGCTGGCTGAAATGGTGGTTAATTCTGATGTGGTGTTCGTGGTATGAATAAAAAGAATGTACACCTTATCATCGTCGGCGATGGTGATCCTGAGCTTCAGCAGCTTATTGAAAAAGGCCTGTCTGAGATCGGACAAGGCTGCGAGAAAACGTCGATTAATGCAGCACCAGCAGTCATCCTGGACGCTTTGAGTGATGAGCGCGTAGCTGTTGTAATTAAACCGAGTTGATGTGAGTGGTCAGTCCGGATGGAGTCTCATGCTGATCGAAATATTAATAACTATTAAAAAGTGAAGAAACGATAAATGAAAGCGTAAAAGGGCTGGCGGGTGACCGGTAACAGGATTGCCAAACTCTATAGCTAAATGATCCCTGGAGGAAACTTATGAGTATGATATTTAAAGAAAAATGCAGTAGAGAGGCACTGATTGGTATGCTCGGTGCTGCAACCATGGTTCTGGCCGGCTGTACAGGCACAGAAAACAGTGTCAACACCGATGGTTCCACGTCGACACAGGCGACCGCGGCTTCATTGGCCTTCGAGTCAGCTGATAACTACGACCAGAATACTTTCGGCCTGATTACTGGGCCAACACTAAAAAGCTGGATCGATAGCTGGTCAGCCAGTCGTCCGGCAGGTATTACCGGTAAGCTGGTCATTCTTCAGTCTGATCCTGGTGAGGCTGGTTATGAGTTTATTACGCCGAACGGTACGGATGTGTTCACTTATGCTGTAGGCAGTTCCGAGTGGGTCGAGTCCCGTTCAAACGGGGTCATGGAAACCCGTAGTATGGTACCAAGTGGCCGGGCTATGGACACCTTCCTTGCCAAGTACAATATCGATCCGGCAAATGACATGATCGTCTGCACCCAGGGTAAAGCTGGTAATTTCCAGGCCATGAAAGCCGGACGCTGCTGGTACATGTTCCGTTACTGGGGAACGGCGAAAGAAAATATTGCCGTACTGAGTGGCGGTAACCAGTGGAATGGCGACAATACCACGCTTGATGGCAGCTATTTTAGCGCCACCGGCAGCACGCCACCGAATACCGGCACTGCCAGCGTGGCAGATCTGCCGGAGATTAACTTCGCATTGCAGGCTACGGTCGAGGATATGCTGGCTGTCGTACCGGCCCAGGATATCAATCTGGTGAATGATGGTGTCTTCATCTGGGATGCACGCAGCAATAACCTGCCGGCCAGTGATCCAGCATCCAGTGCAGATGAATACAGCCCGGATGATGATACCGACTTCCGTAACAACGGTTCGACCCAGGGACATCCTAACGGTGCGCTGATGCTGTCCTACGGTAACATCATCGATTCGACCAAGGGGCATACATTCAAGCCTAAAGCCGAGATACATGCATACCTGAATGGTGAGACTGACATCAACGGTTTTGGCTTCGTAGATGGCACGCTGCAGGGTGTCGGTTCCGGCATGGCCTACCAGCAGGGTGATACCGTGTATTCCTACTGTGAGACCACCTATCGTGCGATGATTACCGGTTTCGCTACGGGTGCTATCCTCGGTCTGCCGACACGGTTCTATGACGGCGCGATGTATGAGTGGCACTCACTGTCTAACCAGGTTGACAGCGCAGGCAATAACATTCTGCCGTTCGACTCTCCATGGCGCACCGACAAGAGCAGCTTCAGCATGTTCCTGACGAACACTGCTCCGGCTAATGTCGATCCACGTCCCATCGTCAATCCATATGCTGAAACGGCCAACGCGATCATTAATGAAGACCTGGCGTATAAAGGCATCATTGTGAACACGGCTGCATCATCAAGTACGACAACTGATACTACAGCATCCTCCGGCGGTGGCGGTACTTTACCGCCTAACCCCTGTGGCGGCTAAGGTCTACTAGCTGTTAATATCTCGGGCAGCCCAATACGGGCTGCCTTTTTTGTTTTGTAAAAAATAGTAATCCTGTCATGCCTGTATCAACAGCCCGCTACGTCAATAAGCTGAAAACATTGTCCTGGAGTTCTCAAGAGTGAATTCAAAACTTGTCTGGCCATCTGTCCTGCTTGTCCTGGCCGCCGTAATCGGGGGCACTGTGACGCTATTAAGACCGGCGTCAACAGAAGCCTTCCTGGCTGAATACTGGTCGTATCCGATTGCACCGCAGGGCAAGCCGCCAACACAGTTCTCGGCGCTGGAAGCGTCACTGGACCCGCAGTCCTGCGGCGAGTGCCATACGGCACAGTATCAGCAGTGGCGCGGCAGCCTGCACAGTCATACCATGGGTCCGGGCATCCGCTGGCAGTTACGGCTGGCTGATATGGAGACGGCAAAATCCTGCCTGCGCTGCCACGCGCCGATGAGTGAACAGCTGGCACTGCTGTCGCAGCAACGCGGCTGGTCAAAGACAGGTACAGCACCGCCGGACCACATCCCGCCGAATCTGCACGAAAAGGGCCTGGTCTGTGCCGCCTGCCACCTGCGATCACACAGACGGCATGGCCCCGATGCTAGTAAAGCAGACATCGATACCAGAGTGCATGGCGGTTTCGATACCCATAAGGCTTTTGAGGACAGCCTTTTCTGTGCCACATGTCACCAGTTTCCCGAGACCGGTGCACGGCTCAACGGCAAGTTACGCGAGGATACCTATAACCAGTGGCGCGAAACACGTTTCGCACAGGAAGGAAAACACTGCCAGTCCTGCCATATGCCGCAGAGGCAGCATCTGTGGCGAGGCATACACGATGAAGACATGACCCGTTCGGCATTGTCCGTACAGTTTGACGTGCAGCAGTCAGCACCAGGTAAACTCGAGGTCCGCGCCGAAGTAACGAACAGCGGTGCCGGCCACCATTTCCCTACCTACCTGGTACCCGAGGTTCTGCTGCATCTCGAATATGTCGATGCATCCGGCCAGGTAACCGGGCTGTCCCGGCATCTGCTTGCCTGGCGGGCGAACCTGGCTTTAACCGAAGAGCTGTTCGACAAGCGCCTGGCAGCCGGTGAATCGGTGTCGCTGACCGGTAAGACAAAGCTTGGTGAGGTCGGTGGCAGTATCCGTCTGCGGGTCAGTGTGGCACCGCGCCGGCATTATGTGCGCACCTTCGAGTCTTACCTGAGCGCCAACCGGAATACGCTTGACCAGGAAACACTCGCTGTTCTGCAGCAGGCGATCAGTGAGTCCAAAGCCACGGCCTATGAATATATTGCAGCGCAGCAGCAGCTGTCAGGCATTGCAAATTGAGACCATATCCTGCGTTAAGCCGGCTGTGCAACAGAATGAAATCCAATTATTTATCTATCTCACTGTTTTAAATGAAATATTTATATTGGCATAAGATATGCATCAAGTTCATCAAGTGCTAATTATATGAGGCTGTCCATGCATCTTTTGACCTTTACAGGCATGTTGTTGCTAAGCGGCTCGGTGTACGCAACCGAGAGCGGTAATACAAACATGACACCCCGGCTAAAGTTTAAAAGCGGGCCGGTCTGTATGTGTACCGACGGCCTCAGTGAGAAGGACATTCTCGCCGGCAAAATGATGCAGCCGGACACAGACGAAATAGGTTCCACTAATCAATTACAACAATTAGAAACATCTCAAAGTCGAGATACGGAGGATAAATGAAGCAGGTAAAAAGAAATATGAACGGTTGGCGCAACCGGCTTGTAAAAGCCGGTATGCCCTTACTGATAATACCTTTCGTGGCGGTCGTGTGGGCCTGTTATGCCGCTTATGTTTCGGACAACGGTATGCCCGTTGCAGAAGACGGCAGCTGGAGCAGTGAAGTACTTGCCGGAATACATGAGCAGGTGATTCTCTCTTCTCCTGTTGCGGTCGCTAATGCCTGCGGTCTGGGTGCATCTTCCTGCTTTAAATGCCATAACGGCAAACGTGCGGCATTGCCTTCGACAGAGGCCTGGCACGAGCAGCATGCCAAAGTGAATCATTCCTGCGTTGGCTGCCATAAGGGTAATGAGCGGCTGATGCTTAAGAAGATGGCTCACAAAGATTTAGTCTCTGATCCAAGAACGATGCCGAAGGAAATGTGTATGAACTGCCACACCGATGGCGACATGCAGGCCTTACTCGGTAACTATCAATCAAGCCAATCTAAAGGGGAATAACAGATGAAAAATAACCGTCAATTTTGCAGACGTTCGTTATTCAGTGCGCTAGCGATAGCTTTCACTGGTCTCGGGGTGCAGCAGACTGCATTAGCCGGACCAAATTTTCAGGTCGGTGATGAAGGATATATGGAGATCAACTACGCGGTGCAGATGTGGACGCAGGAGCGCGGCTATACTTCACCGACCAATGACGGCGATGTCTATGATACATTCCTGCGCCGTAACCGGATAACCCTTCTCGGTCAGTACAATGACTACGTGGGCTTCTATGCACAGCTGGAAGCTGGCAACGACAGCAAGGGCGGTGATGACGATCGACCGGTTTTCTATCGTGATGCTTACCTGACTCTCGATTATAATGATGCTGTGCGTTTCATCGCTGGTCGTTATAAAAACACCTTTAGCCGTGAGAATTTGGAGGCATGCCTCGAACCGTTGACCCTGGATCGCGGCGAATCGCTGCCCTATACCCCTTACGGCGGTACCCGTGACACGGGCGGCACCATCTGGGGTAATCTGGCGGATGCGATGTTCCAGTACCGTCTCTCTATCGGCGATGGCCGTGAGGGTGAATATGTTGTCAAGTCTTCACCACGTATTACCGGACGTGTTCATGTAAGTTTGCTTGATCCTGAGTATTCTTATGGTTATCGCGGTACTTACCTGGGAACCCAGAAGGTACTGACTATCGGTGCATCGGTCGACTCACAGGCGAACATCGCTTATGGTGACTATACCGCTAGAGCAGATACCAAAGATTACCAGGCATATACCTACGATATCTTCTTTGAATATCCATACTCGTTTGGTACCGTTACAGCTTCTGCGGCCTATTTCGATTACAGTATTGACGGTTATCCGGTTGATCCGGATCCGGAGATGTCTCCGTGGTCCGAGCGTACTGGCGGCTATGTGAAAGCGGGTTATATGTTCCCCGAACCTGTGGGCATGGGCAGGTTGCAACTGTTTGCAAAGGGTGAGGAAATCGATTACGGTGAAGATACCGGTTTTTCTGACCAGACCTGGAATGCAATCGGCGCTAACTATTATATTAATGGCCAGAAGTTAAAGGTAACTTTCGAGTATGCTCAGGTTGAGTTTAATCAGCAGAGTGCAACGAATGCTGCGCTGCAGGATTATGATCAGACGACACTCGCATTGCAGATGATTTTCTAAATTTGGATTAAACGAGTATATGCCTGCTTGCTACAGGCGTATACTCGTTGTACTTGCGACGTTCGAGGATGGTGCCGGGGTAATAGTGACATCCCGTACTTTTAATCTGCCGATGATCGGTTATAAAATATATAAATGGCTTTCCTGTTTGATGCGCTCCTGAAGACGCTCCTGCTGATGACCGTAATTGCACCTTTTGCTACGGTCATCTTTTTTGTGCAGCATGATAACTTTTCATGGACTTATTCAAGTGTCGGCGTATTACTGCTGGTACTGATGCTTATTGTTGCCGTTATATTTATATATATGCATCGAAGGACCATGGCCAGGCTACACAAAGCTGTACTGGATGCCCATGAAGGGGCGCTTACTGATCTGGCTGAAATTAATTATGGTGGTTCACTGGCAAAGCAGCTGGTGGTTGATTACAACACCATGATGAAAAATCTCAGGGCGATGTTTTCCATGGTGGAAGAGTGCCAGAACAGGGTCGTCAATGAACGCAACAAGATGGACGTGCTGCTCGGCAGTATGCCCGGTGCCCTGCTGGCGGTGGACGACGACCTGATCGTGGTCAACATTAACCCGCAATCGATCGAGTTATTCAAACTTGAAGAAGACCAGCTGCTGGGCAAGATGCTGTTCGATGTATTCACCCTCGAGCCGAATGACAAGGACACCCTGCGTGATGCTTTTCTTTACAAACGGCAGGTGGAAAATTACGTTATTCACACCGAGATCGCCGCTACCGAACGTTATATCTCGATCAATATCGCTTTTTACTTCAAGGACGAGGCTGAAGTCGATGCGGTCATTACACTGCAGGATATCACCGAGTATCAGCAGTTACTCGACTCTGTCTATAACCGTGAAAAACTGGTCGCAATGGGGCAGCTGGCTGCCGGCATAGCGCATGAGCTCAACACCCCGCTGGGCAACATCCTGGGCTACTCACAGCTATGTATCAGCAACGACACAGATGCTGCGAATAAATCACGTTATTCACAGTTTATAGTCGAAGAGACAAGGCGCTGTTCACGTATAATCAACGACCTGCTCAACTATGCCCGCCGTGACAGCTGCAGCGATGAGAATTGTGATGTAAATACACTGATCGGTGACATAATGGAAACATTCCTCTCCTGCATGCTTAAACGGCATGCAACAGAGATCAAGCTCTACCTCGGTGAAGACCTGCCCGCCGTCGAAGTACCATGCGGCGAGCTGGATATCGCCCTGTCCAACCTGTTGCTCAATGCGGTGCAGGCACTGGAGGACCGTCAGGATGGTGTCATTAGTATTACCACCCGGTCTATCGGCTCTCGCGGTGTCGAGCTACTCGTCGAGGACAACGGCCCGGGCATCCCGGTTGAGAACCGCCGCCGTATCTTCGAGCCATTCTTCACCTCCAAGGAGACCGGCGAAGGCAGCGGCCTGGGACTCTCGATCAGCCAGGCCATGCTCAGCAGGCGCCGCGCATCGCTCGAGCTGGACAACACATTCAAGGAAGGCACTCGTTTCATCGTAAAATTACGTGGTACAAAAAAAACTGATGACTGAACCACTTGAAGCAGAAACTGACAACCGCAGTGATGAACTTCCACGCATCATTATCGCCGAAGATGATGACCTTATGCGGGAGCTTATCGCTACCGTCCTGGGGGAACTCGATGCTGAGATCATCGCCGCCGACAGTCCACAGCATGCGCTGGACCTGATCGAAGCCATCCCGGAAGTAGCTGTCGTGGTCACCGATCTTAAGATGCCATTCGTCGACGGCATCGATATCCTCAATTTTTCACGTCGCAGCAACCCGCGTACGCAGGTAGTGATGGTAACCGGCCATGGCACTGTCGAGTCTGCAGTCAAAGCCTTGAAAACCGGGGCGTTCGACTATATCCGTAAGCCGTTCGATAATGCCGAGCTGCTGCATACACTGGCACGCGCCCTGGATTATTACCAGCTCAACAAAGAGAATGAACGACTGCGTTCGCAGACCAGCAGTGAGACACAGGAAAAATATCGTCTGTTGTACGGCCAGTCTGCGGCGATGGCAAGGGTTGAAAAACTGATTGATGCCGCTTCCGCCTATGACTGCAGCGTCCTCATTTCCGGTGAGAGCGGCTGCGGCAAGGAACTGGTCGCCAGGCGCATCTATTCACTCAGCGACCGTAGAGATAAACCCTTCGTCGCTGTCAACTGTGCGGCGATCCCGGAAAACATTATCGAAAGCGAGCTATTCGGCTATGTCAAAGGCGCTTTTACCGGCGCCGATAAAAACAAGACCGGCCTGCTGGAACAGGCTAATGGCGGTACCCTGTTCCTGGACGAGATCAACAATGCATCGCTTTCGCTACAGGCAAAACTGCTGCGGGTTTTGCAGGACGGCAGCTATTACCGAATCGGTGACACAGAGGCGCAGAATATTGACTTGCGCGTCATCTCCGCGAGCAACCGCAACCTGCCCGGGATTATAAAGTCGGGTGAGTTTCGCCAGGACCTGTTCTACCGTCTCAAGGTGATCGATATCGCTCTGCCCGCATTGCGCGAGCGCCGCCAGGACATACCGCTGCTGGCAAACTTTTTTCTCAACCGCCATGCTACCCGCCTGAGCAAACCGCTCAAGGGTATGTCAACCAAGGTGCTTGGTGCACTGATGCGGCATGACTGGCCGGGAAACATACGTGAGCTGGAGAACGTGGTATTGAGTATGACCATCATGGCAACCGGCAACCATGTAAACGAAGAAGCCCTGCCAGCAGAACTGGCAGATGAAGACGGTACGCAATTGCGCTCGCTGGACTATGTCGCACCGCAGAGCCTGGAAGAAATCGAAGCATATTTCATCCGCAAAACGCTGCGTGAACAGGACGGTGACCGCACCCTGGCCGCAGAAATCCTCGGCATCGACAAGTCGACATTATGGCGAAAGATGAAACGTTACAATATTCAGGATAAATAATGAGCCGTATAGTATTTTTAATGTTGTTAACAGCTGCTTCAGCAACGGCCTTCGCTGAGGATATCGAGCAGCTGAGACAGGAGATTGAGCAGCTGAAAATGCGAGTCGAGCGGCTGGAAGTAAAGGCAGGTGTAGCTGATGAACCGAAAAAGACAGCACCTGCTGCTGCACCTGCACCTGTTTCAACAGCTCCGGGAAAGGTTTACACCCGCTACTGGATATCAAAAAATACCGCATTTGACGGCAAATCTGAAACACCGCTACGTGAAGGCTATATGTCACTTGAAACGAGAATCAAGCTCGACCCCGAACTCTATGGCTATAACAGCACAGGTTTTTTTGATGAACACTATGACCCATCGCTATATCCGGTTTCGGCTGTCTCAATCGAGGGCGAACTCGACATCAAACAGGGCGGGCTTTATCAGCTGATAATAAAACCTACACCACCACGTGAAGTTGGCGGTGCCGGCAATGTCGAAGTATCACTGGAAGTCACAGCAGGCGGCGAAAAGCTGTATTCCATGCCCTTCTCTAAAAAACTGGCCAGCCGTCAGAAAGAAATAAGGCTAAAAGCCGGACGCCAGCCGTTAATGATCAAGATTATGGCTCGTTCACCGGGGTTTGGACCCAGCCAGACGAACACAGAGGTGTATATCGGTTTACAGGCTGAAGGCTCCATCACTCCATATCCAATCAAGTCTTACGTGGCAACAGATCAGCAGAACTAATTTTGCTCCAGCAGTAAACCATAATGTTGTTTTACTACGACCTGAAGGAACTTGAGATAATGGAATGGTCAAATGGTGCCAGGGCCCCTCGATTCCAGGACATAAAAGCAGGTTCAGGTTTATATGTATCACCCTGATTCCAGCTCTCGCCAGCATATTTTTCGATAAGGTCAGGTATATAGCTGTTTTCCCATCTTGATGTCGTCAGGAACAAGATGTGCAGCAATCGGTGATGTATATGATAAACCTCCCGTTTTAGTTGTAAGTTCGTAATCTTTAAAGAATGAATCATCATCCCATAACGATACTATGGAATCATAGTCTGCCTGGCGTCGCCTGGGGCAAATATTTGCGCACATTGTTCGTGCATGGGACACGTTCAGTGATGGCGCGCATTAAAATACAACAGTGATCAGAACAGCCATTATCCCATCTGCAGCAATGGGCTCAACTACTCGAACAACGGGTCGGTGTAGTGGCGGCCTGTTACAAAACACGTCCTGTGTTTTGCCCTTCGGGTCAGCCATAAAACGGCTGTTCACAATGCTCCCGGCAAAACTAGTCTGGGTACTCTTTTGGGCTGTTGCAAAAGAGCCAGGGAAAATAATCATGGCGCCCGCGGTGCGAGTACCGCAATGCCAAAATAAATCAAAGTCGTAACTGCTTTATAAAGGAAGCTGCATAAAATAGAATGACAATAAAAAAGGCGGCTGCTGTTTTCACAGCGACCGCCTTTTAAAGCCATTAGCTATTCAATCGAATAGCTAAAATTGTGGAAATCTAACTTTAAAACGCCAGACCGTGAGCGTATCCAACCATGCACAGCAGCATAGGGATAGACAGTGCTGTATTGGTGCGTGAAGCTAGCAGAGCAACTTTTTTGGCTGATGCGATGGCATCCGCATCGTGCTGTTTGCCGTCCAGTCCCAGAATTTTCTTCTGGTTTGGCCAGATCAGGACCCATACATTGAACAGCATAATGGTGCCTAACCATGCGCCGAGGCCGATTACCGCCATGCCGTCTTTCAGCATGAATGCGTCGATGATGCCCTGCATGCCGCCGCCGATTTGAGCCAGACCGCTGAGGCCGGTTAACCAGGTGACTGCAGCCGCCATGCGGAACCATAACAGTGCTGTTGGTGCAATATACTTGTTGATGGCTGCTGGTCCAGGGCCATCTGAATCTGCCAGTGCTGCACCTACGCCCGGGACCTGAACAAAGTTGAAGTAGTATAGTAAGCCGATCCAGACCACGCCGGCAAGAACGTGAAGCCAGATTACGCTGTTTAAGCCGGTGAGGCCATTTCCCATGCCAAAAGCGACAGCTAGCGCAAGGATTAAACCAACGGCCAAAGTGCCTTTGATTGTCAGTAGTGGATTCATGATAATCTCCTGATAAATTTGAGCCAAATCCAAATTATGGGTTATTGGTTATTGGCGATAGTTTTCTTAGTTTTTCAGCTGGGCGCTAACCATAGGGCAGTCGCGTGTATAATGCAACTCTAAATTTAGAAAAATTCTAAAATATTATCAATAAAAACAGCATATTCCATATTTTTTAAGATGTTATTTGTCGTGGTTTTATACAGGTATATAAAGTGGATGCGATTCGTTTAAGTATTTTTGCAAACCGAATTGATGCGATTTGTGGAGAAATGGGAGTTACGCTGCAGAAGTCAGCATTTTCACCCAATATTCGCGACCGTCTAGATTATTCCTGTGCGATATTCGACAGTCAGGGCAGGTTATGTGCTCAGGCTGCTCATATTCCGGTACACCTGGGGAGCATGGCATTTGCCATGGCCGATGTGGTTTCAGATATTCAGTGGTCAGCGGGAGATATGATTGTGCTTAATGATCCCTATAAGGGAGGAACGCATTTGCCAGATGTAACATTAATGGCACCATTGTTTATTGATGATAAATTAACAGGATTTGTAGCTAATCGCGCTCATCATGCCGATATTGGCTCCGAAACGCCGGGATCTATGCCGTTATCGTCAAGTTTGCATGAAGAAGGTGTGGTAATTGAACCGGCACTTATTGTGAAAAATGATGAAATCGAATCAGCTTATTTTAATGATTTAATGAAGAATATGCGAAATTCACATGAATCATCCGGTGACTTTATTGCGCAAATTGCAGCTAATCGCCGGGGCTTGAAGCGCCTTAAAGCATTGATCCAGAAAATGGATCTGGATAATTATTTACACAGTCTTGACATCTTAAATAGTTATGCGGCTACACTGGCAAAAAATAGTCTGGCTGATATAACGGAGGGCAAGTACTGTTTTAATGATGTGCTGGATGATGATGGCAAGGGACATAAAGATATCGTGATAAATGTGGCTGTAAAATTTGAAAAAGGAAAAGTAACCGTTGATTTTGCAGGCAGTTCACAACAGGTTGCCGGTAATATCAACTGTCCATTATCGGTTACCGCTGCGGCCGTTTATTATGTTTTTCGTTGTTTGATGCCGTCGCAAACGCCTGCCTGCGCTGGCAGTTTCAGTAATATTACTCTTCTGGCTCCGCAAAATAGTGTGGTAAATGCCAGTTATCCAGCAGCGGTTGCTGCAGGTAATGTTGAAACCAGTACTCGTATTGTTGATGTTGTGTTGGGGGCGCTATCAAAAGCAATACCTGAGCGGATTCCGGCAGCCAGTCACGGCAGTATGAATAATCTGGCTATGGGTTGTGCAGGTAATGCCGAACACCATGGCTGGGATTATTATGAAACCATCGGTGGTGGTATGGGCGCCAGTTTTTGCGGTGATGGTCTGGATGGGGTGCAAACACATATGACCAACACGCTGAATACACCGATAGAATCACTGGAAATGAACTATCCCCTGCGTCTTAGCCGATACACTTTACGGGCAGGTTCAGCCGGCCAGGGAGGTCACAGTGGCGGTAATGGTATTACCCGCGAATATGTATTTTTACAGGATGCTGTTTTTACCCTGTTAACTGAGCGCAGAAGGTATGCGCCCTGGGGGCTGTTCGGTGGTAAAGCCGCGGCGGCTGGAGAAAACTCCCTGAATGGTGAAAGGCTTGCCGGCAAAGTGTCAGCAAAAGTCAGAGCGGGTGATGTACTGACCGTCAGTTCGCCTGGAGGCGGCGGTTATGGTGAATTGTAAGCTGCCATGGCGAAGTTGCCTGCAGCGATATTTGCCCGGAAGATAGAAGATAATTGCAATGAAAAAAACGGCGGG
>Ga0207752_1000646_pt1 | contig 16308 bp, 15 predicted proteins | sample Pon2CUnioCityCA_6_FD_187272 | JGI IMG/M metagenome (GOLD analysis project Ga0207752, IMG submission 187272) | Marine sediment microbial community from Union City, CA, USA - Pond 2C Sediment 2 (SPAdes) | ecosystem: Environmental > Aquatic > Marine > Intertidal zone > Salt pond sediment ...
GAAAGCATAGGGTTCACGTAAAAAAGTTTGAGGAGTCAGGAAAAATCATGGACCAAACCATCGATTTAGCCTTGTCCATTAACCCTGTTGACGTTGAACTGAACCTCAAGAAGAAGCCCTCCACCGCACTTGTTCTCGATGACCAAGTTCAGCCTTTTGGACCCTCTGCTCCACTGAAAAAGATGCAAATCTCAAACTCCAGATGGGACCACCACATCCAAAAGGCTTACTTTGACGATGACCTGAAAGCCTCTGAAGCGGTCACCGCTCTGTTCCAGAAAGGAACAATGGTTACTAAGATTCAACGTGCCTTCAGTGTCGGCGCCTTTGGAATGAAGGATCAGAGGCGGTTGGTTCCCACCCGGTGGAGCATAACAGCGGTGGACAGCATCGTCTCCAAGGACATGATGGAGAAGATCAAAGATTTTCCGGAAATCAACGAGTACCGCATCTATGAGTCCCGCTATCTGGACAACCGATTCGAGGTTTTGATGATTCCCAGAGAATGGGGCTACGAAGCCATGGAGGCTTGGTATCCGGGCACGGTTTGGAACCCAAGCGGCAGAAACATAGTTCTGTTTTCTGACTGGGAGGGCTTTGGCGGTCGCACAACCTACGCCAGCATCGGAGGTTGCTATTATGCGGCTCGTTTAGCGGTTGGAGAGTTGCTTATGAAGGAACGCAGGCAAGCGATGGTGGTTGTTTTGAGGGAGGCGCACCCCGGATACATCATGCCTGTTGGGGTCTGGCAGGTTCGCGAGAATGTTAGGAACGCCCTGCGGCAGAAACCGCTGAAATACAACACATTAGAAGAAGCTTTAACCCGTATTGGTGGCCAGTTCCAGATTCCGATAAAACAGTGGATAGAAAAAAGCAGCCTACTGCAGAACACTATATTTCAGAGGAGAATCACAGATTATTTTGGGTTTCGCTCTTTTTGAGTAAACCAGTTTACCAGTTTTTGTGTTTGATGAGTTTGATCCCCATTCCGAATAGCCAAACTGTAGTGATGAAAGTGTTGATTATCTCTGGAACAGCGAAACCAACCTTAAACTGAAGAAACAGGATTATCATCGGCAACACCAAAATGGAGAACAATGCTGCTACACCACACACTATACCGAACTTTCTGATTGTTGATTCTTCAGTTCCGAAACCTATGAAAACAAAACCCAGCGGAGCTAACAGCAATGGACCAAGAGAAACAATCCCATGCAACATCATCATGTCAAAGGTGAAAACGCCAATAAGCGCCAAAAATACGCTTGCAATAATAATCAAGTTTACTCCAACTTGGGTTAACCGATTGCCGTCCAAATATTCGCGGAGTCCAAGAGCAAAAAAGAAGATGAGAATCCCACCAATCAACATGGCGCCATTAAACAGCAAAGACATTTCACCTACCCCCATCTCGCTCAAGGCATTATTTTCCCAACTGAACCATGGCGAAAGAACTGTTGCTATTAGAACCAATGTTATGGATAAAGTTGAACCTAAAATTCCACAAAACCCACCAAAACGCAAAAGCTTCACATTCTTCAAGGCAATCCCAGCCATCAACGAGCCACCGAAAGATGACCAAAACAATAACAAAATGAACTGATATTTACTGTTTGGGTTTAAAATTCAGCCTTTTCAGCGGTAATTTTGCTGGCACTAGCCAGATTTTATCGTAAATACCACCGCGTAGCAGTCACAGACGCTTATCAAGAGCTATTTGGCAACAACTGTTTTGGATCCCCATCTGGACTGCAAAAATTTTAAATTGCTTTCAATCATAAAAGACTTGAGAAGTTAAATGGGGCGAAATTTTTATGAACCAAAAAGGAATTTCAAAAATTGTTGTTGTGGGCATAATCGTAGTTATCTTGGTGGTATCTGCAGTTGGAGTATATTTGGCTATGAGTGGAGACGGAGACGATAATGGAAACAATGGTGACGGTAACGATACGACAAATGGCGATACAACAAATGGTGAAACTGAAAATGGAGACAACGGGGACACAGTTGAACAAGAAAATGATGTTGCAGGGGCAAACAGTTTGCAGTTTAAGGTAAGCGTTGATCCTGCAGATTCAGAAAGCGTAGACTACACGTATATGATAAAGGATGCAAACACGTCTGATATGATGATGCGGGTCGAGATGGACACTGCGGGCGAAGAGATGATTTACATCCTAAATAGACCTCAGCAGAAGGTGTGGGTTTATTCTGGCGGTCAGTGGATGGACTTTTCTAACACATATCAAACTTATTGGGATACATGGAATTCAGCGTGGGAAGGATACAGAACCAATCTTTTGGATTGGACTGGTGGAGACTGGACATACACTACTCCAGATGGCGACTCGGTCAGAATTTACGACATTGACATAGACCCTTCACTTGCAGACTCGCTATTCCAACATTGATTAACCGATGCTTAAAAAAGCAACTTGCAAAGGCTAGTTGCACCAACAAAACCCCACACTTTTTTTAATTAACTAACCAACAGTGGCCGTCTATTAGCTTGTGACTTTTTTTGTCTTTTAAAGAACCAAAAGCCTACAAAAACTTAATTGTGAGTAAAAGGTTGCCTGAATCCGTCACGTAGAATCAGTGATTGCTTCAAAAAGTAGGCATTATTCAGGAATTATTGTAAGTGCAAATTGATTTTTTGCTTGGATATAATATTCTTTTGGTAATTTTCTAGAATTTTGTACTATCTATTAGTTATCTATTGGCTGGACTGAAATAAGCATTAAAATGCTTACAGACCAATTCCATGTTCAATAAGCAAATAGTGTTTTGGCGGTGTGTAGAAACGAGAAAAAGAAACGAAGTCAAGGTAGTTGCTAAGATTCTGCGAGTGGCAGCTAAAGGCTCCAAGGAAGGGGAGATCATGAACCGATGTAAATTGGATTCTATGTCGGTAGAGAACTACCTGGCAGCCTTGTCAGAATTAAGTTTTCTCACTTTTGATGATGAAAGCGAGGATGAAATGTGCTATAAAACAACTGAAAAGGGAATAGAGTTCCTCAACATTTACCATCGGCTAAGATGGCTTCTTTTTGGCAAAGACAACGATTTCCTGTTGATGCGCCTTCTGGAACAGATGAAGCAAAAGGAAAATTCCCCATTTTACGTGAGCTAGAACTAGCTTCGGTCCAGGTGATGTTTTTATGACAGAAGACAAAAAGGAGTTTGATGTTGTCGCCGACATCCTACGGGTAGCTGTTTTGGGTTCCAAGGAATCTGAAATCATAAACGGATGTGAACTAGACCGCAACAGCCTCGAAAAGTATATGCCCGTTATGATGCTTCTGAAGCTGATAAGCGTGAAGAAAGAGAGCGAGAATTTTTATCGAACCACCAGCAAAGGGCTGGAGTTTCTACGTTTCTATCATGGTTTCAGATGGCTTCTATGGGGCGAAGACTTTGACTATAGCTTATTCAAAACCATGAATGAGCTGAAAAAAGAAAAACAGCCATACTACGTAAGCTAACAAAAACTCTGGTCATAGCATTCTACTCAAAAGAAGTCCTCAAGCTTTCGGCTCTCCAACTTTCGTAACACATCTGCACACTTCTTAGGTTCCAAGGCTTTGAATTCCAGCCCCAAACTGGATAAGATTGCCTGAACGCCTTTAGCTAAACGAGGCGCCACAAGCACGCCCCTAAGCTCCCTATTCGTCACGGTCTTTATGAAGTCAATATACTTTGCCAATTGTAGCGCCGCATCCCTTCCTGCTGTCCTCCTTTTGAGTTCAACCACAACCAGTCTTCCGTTTCTGTCCACACCATAAACGTCCACAAACCCGGGTTCAACCTTCTTCTCGTAGGATATAGGCTCGAAGCCCGCCTCCAGAAGAGATGGATCAACCAGAATCGCCTTTTGCATGTCCGATTCGCTGGCGTGCAAAGAAAATATTCCCCTGTCAATCAATCTCATGGCGGAAACGAAAAAAACATGATCAAACGATATGTTGACCGACTCGGATGGTTTTCTACGTACAGCCCGAACATGCAGAGTTTCTCCCTTTTTTCGGGTTTGGAATATGCATCCTGCGGGTTGCCAGTTCACAGGCTCGTACCCGATGGGGCGGTGAACCAGAACTGAGCCGTCCTCTTTGATCATGACGATGCGTTCTCCGGGTTCCAGTTTGGAGCTTGCCCGTCCTTTGTAGTTTACCCAGCAGTTGCCCACAAGAATTATGGCTTTATGCTCCGAAACAGCCGCTTTTATGAATTCAGCTGCTTTTTCAACGGTTGGATTTTCTAGGCTAACCACGGGCTTTCGACTGGACACAATAACCGCCAACAATCTTTAGAAGAGCGAAGGTAGATAAAACTTCTGAGAAGCATGCAGGAATGGAAAGAAAAACGCGGAACCATGCAACACTACGACCAACAGGCAACAATTTATGATGTACAATATTTGGGTGAACAGAACGCCAAAATAGAAGACACCCTCAGCATCACAGAACTCAAGCCAAACGAACTTGTTCTAGACTTAGGATGTGGAACAGGATTTCTTTTCCATCACATCGACGAATCAATCAGGCTCTTGGTTGGTTTAGATATCTCCTTAAATGTTCTCCGAGAAGCAAAGAAGCGCACCAAAAACCTGTCTAACATAGCCCTCATTCGCGCAGACGCTGACAACACACCCTTCCCTAACGCTATCTTTGACATAGTCTTCGCCATAACATTGCTACAGAACATGCCGAACCCCCTGAAAACTATCTCAGAAATGAAGCGGGTGGGTAAACCCCAAGCCATATTTGCTGTGACTGGGCTGAAGAAGACGTTCACAAAAGAAAGTTTCGTTAATCTTCTCGAGACCGCACGGTTGAAGGTTTCCGCTTTGGAGACAGCCCAGCGGCTGAAAGGGCACATTGTGGTGTGCAAAAACGCCGAACAAGACATGTGAAAATGAGTGTTTCTCGGTTACCTAATAGAAAAACGGGAATAAATTATCCTTAACAATTTGCGTATGTTTATGGTTTGTATTCTAGGATGATATCTCCCACGTTGACACCTATGTCTGATGCGATGATGGGACATTTAGCCATAAGCATAAAGAATAAGCCGTTATGTTCGCTTAAGCCCTCGTAGTTTCCCTGACCCTTAGAAATAACAAAGTCATACTCCCTTATCCACTTCTTCACCGTTTGGGAGCTTCTGGCTGGACCTGTCCCCGCCTCACCGTTGCCTATAGTCAAGAATTCACTGTTCGGCAACTTGTCAAGACCAACGTAAACCGCATCCTCCAAGGTCGCATCATTTATGATTGGTCCCCCTTTCACCACAAAAACTAATTTTTCCAGCTTCTTCTGTTCAAGTATGGTTTCTACAAGAAGTTTATCTAATCCTATTTCACCAGCGTTGTCGACAAAAAAGAGCAGCGTCTTTGCGCCTTTCAGTTTTTCTTTGAGCTTCTTATAATCGTCGATGGCAAACTTTTTTTTCAGGACTTCTCTGATTGTTTCTTCTAGGTTAAATTGTTGTGGCACCCCAAAGTCGATGATGTTTCCTGCTATTGCAAGCCTAACCGCGGTTCGAAGCGGGTCCCTGCTCTTCTTAACAGTGTCTTTGAGTTCAGGGTAGAGATTCAAAACTAAATCGTTGCTTTCCCTCTTAACCCCTTTGTACGGGTCGTTTTCTTTTGTAATCTTCCTCACTATGCTGTGGACTTTATGGGCTAACTCGGGTGGGGTTGAGTCCCAATCTGACTCCAAAAGCTTTTTCGCAACCTCCCTCAGCACCCTCTCCTGAAGTTCCTCGTCATCGCTTATGAAACGCACAGCCTGCAGTGCCTGCCTCTGAAAGCAGGGAATACAATCAAGGTTCAGCTTCACGGTTTGCAGCTCCTTCTGATACTAAGTAAAACAACAATTTAATGTATGTATCTTTCACCTGTGCCACGCCGTCAATTACCGTTATATGAAAGCGAACCAGAATCAGTTTAGAGATGACTGAATTGATTGATTCACAAGAAAAAATTGTCCTAAAGCCTATTGGAGTCATCCACACAGAAGCTTCTGACAGCCAGATAAAAGAAGAAAACAGAGAAACGGAAGCGACCTTGGAGATATTTCCCGAGTTTGAAGAAGCGCTGGACGGTTTGAAGGGTTACTCTCACCTGTTCATCATATCTTACTTGCACAAGCTGAGACCGGACCAGATTGGATTTCTGAAAGTTAAACCTAAACGAGCCACACGAAGAGGCTTCAAGCTGGAAGAACTTCCCACCCTCGGAGTGTTTGCCTTAGATTCTCCCACCCGCCCAAACCCCATCGGACTCACACTTGTACGCCTGCACAAAATAGACGGCAGAAAGCTTTCAGTCACGGGGATTGACCTGTTTGATGGCACGTCGGTCATTGACATCAAAGCGTATCAACCCGATTATAACGCTAAAACATATTCTATGCCTGAATGGTACCACAAAATCATGGATAAAACTGGGCATGTTTAAAGAAACAGCATGCGACAACTGGCTATTATGTGCGTGTACCCAAAAAACCTAAAAACCACGCAGAGAGTATCCACACCAGAGAATTAGATGGAAAGGAGACTGGAAAATGAGTGGTAGAGGAAGAGGATTTGGAAGAGGAAGGGGAGGCCCAAGACAGGGTATTGGTGGACCAGCAAACTGTAGATGCCCACAATGCGGATACACAGTTGCACATGCCCGTGGAACACCATGCTCCAGTATGACCTGCCCCAAGTGTGGCTCAAGATTAGTAGGTTCAGCATAACCATACTACACGAAATTCCAAAGTTATACTGAGGCTTTTCTGCTTCGTTAGAGCTGAAGAGAAACTATTCACAAAGCATCTTTTGTCGATTAACACCCTTTTTATCTTAAAGCTTCACACACATATCTTAGATGAAAGCTGATGAGCAGAAACGCCTACAGAGACATCATTCAGCAGCTAATGGAGATGCCTAACCCCACAAAAAGGGACCTGGAATCTATTAAGGTGAAGGCTGCAGGAAAACACGGCTTAGGAAAGGTTCCCTCCAACTCGGAGATAATCGAGCACCTTAAACCTGAAGAAACCGCCAAACTGCTTCCCATCCTCCGAAGAAAAGTTGTCCGCACCATCTCAGGAGTAACAGTAGTTGCTGTAATGACGGAACCTTCGCCTTGCCCCAAAGATGAACCCTGCGCCTACTGCCCCGGCGGACCAACCGAAGGCGTTCCCCAAAGCTACACCGGCCATGAACCCGCTGCCCTGAGAGGAGCACAAAACGAGTACAACCCATATGCACAGGTTAGAACACGAATCGAGCAGCTTAAGGCTATAGGGCATAAGGTTGACAAGGTGGAACTCATCATCATGGGCGGAACCTTCCCCAGCACACCCCCCGAATACCAGAGAGACTTTGTTAAACAATGCTTAGACGCCATAACAGAAACCAAGACGCAGTCTTTAGATGAGGCAAAAAAGGTGGCGGAAACCAGCCGAACCCGCAATGTCGGAATCACGGTGGAGACCAGGCCCGACTGGGCAAAAGAGGAGCATGTTGACAGGATGCTTTCCATGGGCGTAACCCGGGTGGAAGTGGGAGTACAGAACGTTTACGACGACATCTACGAGACCGTTAACAGAGGTCACGGAGTAGAGGATGTTGTAGAAGCTACGCGAATAATGAAGGATGCGGGGCTGAAGGTGGTCTATCATCTTATGCCTGGTTTGCCGGGTTCAAGCTTTGAACGTGACCTTGAGGGCTTCAGGCAAATCTTCACTGATTCTAGATTTAAGCCTGACATGATCAAACTGTATCCCTGCTTGGTTATCAAGGGAACAAAAGTTTACCAGTGGTGGAAGAAAGGGGAATACAGTCCCTACACCACAGATGAGGCGGCTCAGCTAATCGCGGAAGTGAAAAAGTTTGTTCCTCCTTGGGTCAGAATTATGAGAGTTCAGCGGGACATACCAGCCAAGTTGATTGAGGCGGGGGTGAAACTGAGCAACCTCCGTCAAATCGCTTTAGAGAAGCTGAAGGCGGAAGGAGGCAGGTGTCGTTGTATAAGATGCCGGGAAGTAGGGCACAGATGGCTGAAGGACAAAGTGAAGCCTGACCCTGACAAAATTGAGGCCAGAACAGTCAAGGAAGAGGCTTCGGGCGGAAAGGAACTGTTCATTTCTGCTGAGGACCAGGTTAATGATGTGTTGGTTGGTTATGTCCGATTGCGGATTCCCTCAGAAGATGCAAGTAGACCCGAAATAACAGCTGAAAACACGGCGATAATCCGCGAACTCAGGGTTTTTGGTCCTTTGGTTCCGGTTGGGAAGCATCTGTCTGGGGCGTGGCAGCATAAGGGCTATGGTGGCGTTCTTTTGTCTGAGGCTGAACGAGCCGCAATGGAAGACTACAGCAGAACAAAGATTGTGGTAACCAGCGCTTTGGGAACAAAAGAGTACTACCGGCGGTTCGGCTATGGCTACGATGGACCATACGTTTCTAAGCAGCTCAGCTAAAGCTTTTAATAAACTGGTAGAAGTAAGGGAAGATGTTTTCAGTGAGCGTATCTGAAGAGATAAACAGAGGAGAAGACGGGTTTGAGTGAAGAGTTTCCGGGTTACAGGGGGCAAGCGTTAAAGTTTTTGAAGAAGGCGGAAGCCGAAATCGGCGATGTTATCCGCATAACCAAAAAAGGGGAAAGCTGGGAGGGCATCCTTATTCCCAGATCAGAGTTTGGAGACGAAGAGCACATCATACTGAAGCTGAAGAGCGGCTACAACGTGGGAGTCCGAGTTGACTCCACAGCGCAGATTGAAAAGGTGGGGGAGGGAGTTAAACCAGCCTTCACTCCGCCGCCGCTTCCAGAACACAAGAAAGGGTTGCCGAAGGTAGCTATTGTAAGCACGGGAGGCACCATAGCCAGCCGAGTTGACTACAGAACAGGGGGCGTACGTTCAGCTCTTTCTGCCAGCGACCTCTACAGCGTTGTTCCCGAACTCTCAGACATAGCCGTGATAGACACTGAGATATTGTTCAGCATTTTCAGCGAAAACATCACCGCCAAACACTGGATTGAAACCGCGAAAACCGTTGCCAAACACATCAGAAACGGCGCAGCAGGTGTTGTGGTGGCTCACGGAACCGACACACTAGGATACACCGCCGCAGCCCTAAGTTTCGCTCTCCAAGACCTGCCGGTGCCTGTGGTGATGGTAGCTTCCCAGAGGTCGGCGGATCGTCCCAGTTCAGATGCTGCCACTAACTTGGTGGGAGCCGTTAAAGCTGCTGCCGCTGCTCCTTTCGCGGAGGTTGTGGTTGGGATGCATGAAACCGTTTCGGACACCTCCATAGTTTTTCACAGGGGAACCAAAGCGAGGAAATGTCACACGAGCCGCAGAGACACCTTCAAGTCCATAAACGCCTCGCCACTAGCTAGACTAGAAGACGACAAGATTAGAATGTTGACGGAAAGTTACAGGAAACGGGATGTTTCGCGGAAACTGAAGCTGAAACCAAACTTTGAGGAGAAGGTGGCATTAGTCAAGGCTTATCCCGACCTGAACCCAGATGTTATTGATTGGTATGTTGAGAAGGGCTACCGGGGGATAGCCCTTGAGGGAACGGGGCTGGGTCATGTTGGAGATTACCTGTTTTCTGCCATACGAAACGCCATCGAAAAGGACGTGGTTGTCTGCATGACTTCCCAGTGCCTGTGGGGAAGATTGAACATGAACGTTTACGATCAGGGCAGAGACCTGCTAGCCATGGGCGTGCTTTCCCTCGATGATATGCTTCCTGAGACAGCATATGTTAAGCTCAGGTGGGCTCTGGGTCAAACAAACAAAATTGAAGAGGCAAAGAGACTTCTGAAGGAGAACGTAGCCAACGAAATTTCATCCAGAACACTCTATGAAGAAATAGGAATCTGAGGAAGAATAGTATGAACAAGGAATATTCGAAGATTGGTTTGAAGGCAGGACTTGAGATTCATCAGCAGCTGGACACCCGAGAGAAGCTTTTCTGTTCCTGCGAACCCAAGCTGTTCAAGGGAGAGCCTGAATTTACTTTTCTAAGAAGATTGAGGCCTACGCAGAGCGAGTTGGGTCAGGTTGATTCAGCGGCTCTTTTTGAGTTTCAGAAGGAAACGCGGATTCTGTATGAGGCAAACAATGAGTCGGTGTGTCTGGTGGAGATGGATGAGGAGCCGCCCCACGACCTGAACAGAGAGGCGGTGGAAATCTGTCTGATAGCGTCTCTTATGATGAATGCTGAGCAGGTGGATGAGATTCACGTCATGCGCAAGACGGTCATAGACGGCTCAAACACAACAGGCTTCCAGAGAACATCCGTAGTATCATTAAATGGTGAAATCGACATCAAGGGAAAGAAAGTGGGTATTCAGCAGGTGAGCCTTGAAGAGGATGCAGCTAGAAAAACGGGAAAGAATGGGCAGCTGATACGTTACCGTATTGACCGCCTCGGAATACCGCTCATCGAAGTTACCACCGCACCGGTCCTCTATTCTCCAGAGGAGGCAGAGGCGACTGCTTTTGCTATTGGACGAATTTTGAGGGCAACCCGCAGGGTTAGGCGGGGCTTGGGGACCATTCGGCAGGACGTGAATGTTTCCATTCGGGATGGGGCGTTGATTGAGATTAAGGGCGTTCAGGAACTGGAACTGGTCTCTAAAGTAATCGAGAATGAGGTTAAACGGCAACTGAGCCTCCTAGAGCTACGAGAGGAACTGAAGAAAAGGGGAGTAAAGGAGGCTGACATCACGGAAGATTTTGTTGATGTTACTTCAGTTTTCAAGAATACTAAGTGTAAAGTCATTGTTAATGCGATTAAACGGAACGAACCTGTGTTTGCGGTTAAACTTTCTGGGTTCGCTGGGCTTCTCAAAAAGGAGCTTGCAGAGGGCATGAGGCTTGGGTCCGAGTTGGCGGGGATGGCGCGTTTCTGGGGAAGAGTTGGAGGCATATTCCACACAGACGAGATGCCAGCCTATGGAGTAACCGCCGAAGAACTAAACCAGCTATCCAAACTTCTGAAGCAGGAGCCGATGGATGCTGTGGTTTTCGTGGCGGACAAGCCAGAAAACGCAACCGATGCACTGAAAGCGGTGGTTGAGCGGGCTAGAGTAGCATTGAAGGGTGTTCCCGAGGAGACCCGTGCAGCGAATCCTGACGGAACAACAAAGTATATGCGTCCTAGACCGGGGGCGGCGCGGATGTATCCGGAGACTGATGTTCCGCCGATTCAAGTGACCAAAGAGTATGTTGACGAGTTGAGCAGCCGTCTTCCAGAACTGCCCGAACAGCTTACGAAGCGACTGATGAAAAATTATAAACTGAACCAGAAGCTTGCCAAACAGATTTTGGATTCCGAATACCTTGACCTGTTCGAGAGTTTGGCTGGGGAGACGAAGGTTTCTTCGACGGTTATTGCGGTTGCTTTGACGGAGACCCTGAAGGCGCTAAAACGGGATGGAGTAAACGTTGAATCCATTACCGATGAGCAGTTCATGGGGATGTTTAGGCTTATTGACTCAGGGAAGACGGCGAAGGAAAGTATCCCCGAGGTTTTAACGTGGCTTGCAGGTCACGAAGAGGCTGGTGCCAAAGATGCTCTTAAGAGTCTGGGGCTTGGGATGATATCGCAGAAGGAGCTGGAGAATTTGGTTGACGAGGTGATAGAGAAGAACTCGGAGTTTATCGAGCAGCGAGGGAAGGGCGCCTTTGGACCGTTAATGGGTATGGTCATGAAGAAGGCTAGGGGACGAGTGAAAGCCAAGTTGGTCAGCGAAATTCTGAGAAAACGGCTAGACGGTAAGTTAGCTTGAAGAAGCGGCTGTCTTCATTGATTCCCAGCGGGTTTCTCAAAGCACTTTCTCGAAATCTTTTCGGTCCTTAGATAGTGGGATTGTGCAGTCGAATCCTGCTTTGCATGTTTTTCTTCTGTCTTCGCCGGGCTCGGAGCTGGGGTCTAAGCTTGATCCCGGAGAATCGGGGTAAGTGTACAGGTCTTTGTCGGCTTGGAATCTGGTGGTTAACGCCCACTGCCTGTCCTGTGGGTCAGCGAGGTTCACGTCATCATCAAACACGAAAACATGCTTCAGGCTCCTATGTGCATCAAGAGCGGTTTCGATTACCTTTTTGGGCTCTTCATCGCTTCTCTTCTTTATGCTTACGGAGCAGCCGAGCCAGTTGATTCCGCCATCAGTGAAGGCTAAGTCTTTGACATTGCAGACTTTCATGAGTTCCTTGTAGATTAACGGCAGCTTTCCGAAGCCCATCAGGAATGAGTGTTCGCCTCTTCCGGGGATAAGCGCATAATATGTTGGGTTCTCTTTCTGTCGGAGTATTTTGGTGATTTTGACGACGGGCTGTTGCCTAATCAGGTCGTATGTGCCTGTGATGTCGACGAATGGTCCTTCTTCGCCCAGTTCTGGGGTGAGTTTTCCTAGTAATACGAGTTCGGTGTCCGCTGGTACAGAGATTCCGTTTTCTAGTTTTACCATTTTTATTGGTTTGCCGTAGAATCCGCCTGCGATTTCGGTTTCGTCCATGGGCTCTTTGGTGGAGATTGCGGCTGCGAATAGGAGGGCGGGGTCCATTCCGATGCAGATGGCTACGTCGATGTTTTTGTTGTTTCGGGTGTAGCATTGCCATGTGTGGCGGTGGCAGATTCTTGTTGTGCCCGTGTTTTCTGTTTTGACCAGTATTCGGTGGTATGATATGTTGCGTTCTTTGCATTCTGTAACGAAGACTCCGGAGGTGATGTATGGTCCGGGGTCGGAACTGTAATATTTTAGGATTGGCAGTTTTCCGAGGTCCAGTTCGGCTTCTTCGAATGGGTTCTCGTCTACTGTTACGGGTTTTACTGGGTTGTCTAGGGCTTCGATGAGTTTCTCCTGTATCTGTTTCCAGTCCATACCAAATATGGTGCAGAAGTTGTCTCTTGTGCAGATGTTCGATGCAAGCTGGTATTCGGTTCCCGTGTTCTCGAAGAGCAGGGCATTTTCGGCGTTTCTTATCATTTCAGGAATTTCATCTAGAGCCGTTTTGCCTGTCACTCGCTTGAGTTTTCCTTTTTCTTCCAGTATCTGAAGGGCTTGCTTGAAACTGACCATGATTTTTTCCCCGCGCTATGTTAGTAGACTGTTAGTTATCTGTTTTTCTCCAGATTCATTGCAACATTTATCTTCTCAAAGAATCAAACATGAAAGGGAGGACTATAGATGGTTGACGCGCTGATAGGGACAGCGGTTCCCATTCTATTCTTGATTGGCACAGGATTCCTTTCCAGAAAGGTCGGAATTCTGAAGATGGGAGATGAGCGGGTGCTCAGCGCGTACGTCTATTTTTTTGCTTTGCCTGCCCTCTTCTTTATCGATTTGTCGGAAACAAGCTTTGTCGCAGAGACAGTGTCATTCATTTTCGCGGGGATAACCCCCATATTTTTGGTGGTAGCCATCTACGTTCTGCTCTATGCCCTCTTCAGGTTCTCCAAGAATACGCTTTATCTTATCACTTTAAGCACCGTCTTTGGCAGCCTCGCCTTCTTCGGCATCCCCTTCATAAGCTTCGCTTTCCCCTCACAGCAGAGCGAACAGCTAGCAACCTTGGCAGCGGCTACCATCGGAATCACGGCAATCGCCGTCTCGATAACTATGCTTGAGTTCTATCGGCTTAAAGAGGCACCGAAAACTGAGGGATTGAAGCAGGTTGCTAAAGGACTATCAAAGAATCCGTTAATACTCTCGATTGTGTTGGGCATCTTGGTTTCGGTTGTGGGCGTGGAGGTTCCTTCTCCAGTAGCAGCCTTTTTGCATATGTTGGGGGGCACCACGTCTGCGGTGGCTATTTTTATGTTGGGGGCTTTTCTGTACGGAAAGGAATACGCCAACCTGAAGAAGGCTTTTGGATTAAGTCTCCTGCGGATAGCTTTCTTGCCCACCCTAGCGTTGGCGATTCTGACGCTGTTCAATCTGGCCTCCATGGAGCATTCGGTGCTGGTGCTTATGCATGGGATGCCCGTAGCCGTTTCTTTGTCGGTTCTCAGCCAAAGATACAACTTCTTCAAGGAAACCATAGCCTCTCTAACCCTGATTTCCTCAGTCGGCGCAATAATCTACCTAAACATATGGCTAGCCATACTAGGAGTATAGCCAAGCAGCAACCTGATTTTGCTGTGCCTCTGATTTCCTGAAAAAAGACTGTTTTCAACAATGTACCTCTATTAGACTACAAATATGATTGTTGCAGCATTTCTGGTGTCAAGTTGTGCTGTGGAATTTTCTGAAAAAAGTTAGTTTTCAACAATCTTCTGTTATTAGGCTCCTAATATGCGGGTTTGTTTGCGCCAGTTTTGGTTCTATTGCCAGACATTTCAGAAGGGTGTGTTGTGGTCGGGAGGGCGGGATTTGAACCTGCGACAGTCCGGTGTCTGTACGCTTGATAGGCTAAATGATGCCCACCACAGGTAGGCGTCTACAGCGTCTCCGTCAACCCAGACATTTTGTTAGGCTGGCTCGGAAGCTCTACCAAGCTGAGCTACCTCCCGACAGACTTTACCAATGAAAACTTCCAATTTATGCGTTTCGTTACGCCTCAACGCGGTTAGCAGGCTATTCAAAGGTAAAATACTTGAACTGTGAATGTTATAATATCAGCCGCTGTATTCAATTAAGCGGTTTAGGTGAACAGAAATGAAGCGCGAACAAATTCATGAAATATTAGCAGATTACGACCCCAAAAAAGTCACGATTGGGGTGCTGGGTTCCCACTCTGCCTTGGAGATGGGTCATGGCGCCAAACAGGAAGGATTCGAGACTGTTATTGTTTGCCAGAAGGGAAGAGAAAAAACCTACACAAAACACTACAAAAACCTTTTCGACCATGTTCTGCTGCTGGACAAATTCGCCGACATGGTGGAGGAGGAGAACCAAGCCAAGCTGCGGGAACTGAACACCATATTTGTGCCCAACAGGTCCTTCTCAGTTTACATCGGGTACGACAACATCGAACAGAAACTCAAGGTTCCACTCCTAGGAAACAGGTTCATGCTCAGAAGCGAAGAAAGAAACGTGCCCAACAACCAATACGACCTAATCGTACGCGCAGGATTAAATCTGCCCAAAATTTTCGGTTCACCAGAAGAAATAGACCGGTTGGCGATAGTGAAGGTTCCCGAGAAAACAAGAAGCATAGAACGCGCCTTCTTCTACGCTTCGTCTCCAGAGGAGTTTAATAAACGAGCAGAAGAGCGGATAAAAAAGGGAATAATCGACCGCGAAGACCTGAAAGAATCAATCATCGAAGAGTATATTGTCGGAGCCAAATTCAACGCCAACTACTTCTGGTCCCCAATAACAGACCAAATAGACCTGCTAGGCTTCGACAGAAGAATCCAAACAAACCTAGACGGCGTCCTCGACCTGCCCGCAGACGAACAATTAGAAGCAAAAATCTCAACACAGAACGTGGAAATAGGGCACATGGGCGCCACCATGCGAGAATCCCAGATAGAAAAAATCTTGGATGCTGGAGAAAAGTTTGTTGAAACCTGCAAAAAGGAGTACCCACCCGGAATAATCGGCTTGTTTGCGTTGCAGGGAGCCATGAACAAGAATTTGGAGTTCTACATTTTCGATGTAAGCCCAAGGATACCGGGCTGCCCCTGCGTGGAGCCCACCGCCCCATACATGAAGTACAAGTATGGCATGGCGGTTGGTCCAGGAAGAAGAGTTGCCATGGAAATCAAGAAGGCAGTTGCAGAAAACAAGCTTGGGATGATAGTAACGTGATACCAAAAACCGAAATAAACAATATTCTCGGAAAATACGACCAAAAGAAAATTACAGTTGGCACCATCGGCTCCCACTCTGCACTCAACATATTCAAGGGGGCAAAAGAGGAAGGCTTCAACACAGTATGCGTCTGCAAAAAGCAAAACGAAATAATGTACAAGCGGTTCCCTGTGGCAGACCAGATTGTCCCCATCAAAGAATACACAGACCTGCTCAATGAGGACATTCAGCGGAAACTCAAGCAGGCAAACACTATCCTAGTTCCGCACGGCTCCTTCAACGCCTACGTTGGAACAGACCAGATGATAGACAAACTAGAGGTGCCCCTGTTCGGCAACAGAGAGCTTCTGCACTGGGAAACAAACAGAGAAAAACAGAGAGAGTGGCTGCAGAGAGCAGGCTTAAGGTTGCCCAAAATCTTCTCTAACCCCGAAGATATTGATGGACTGGTTATCGCCAAGTTTCCAGGAGCAATGGGCGGAAAAGGATACTTCATAGTAGAATCTCCGGAAGCCTTCCATGAAAAAGCAGAGGACATG
>Ga0207752_1000647_pt1 | contig 16306 bp, 9 predicted proteins | sample Pon2CUnioCityCA_6_FD_187272 | JGI IMG/M metagenome (GOLD analysis project Ga0207752, IMG submission 187272) | Marine sediment microbial community from Union City, CA, USA - Pond 2C Sediment 2 (SPAdes) | ecosystem: Environmental > Aquatic > Marine > Intertidal zone > Salt pond sediment ...
GCGCCATTCCGCGCGCGGCCGCAGCGACCCGCTTGCACCGCCCGGCCACCGCGTCTAGCATCCTCCGCCTTCCCACCGCACAGGCACGCCAGGCCCGATGAACATCGCCGAGCTGATCGCCGCTGAACTCTCTGTCCAACCCCGCCAGGTGCAGGCCGCTGTCGAGCTGATCGACGACGGCAGCACGGTGCCGTTCATCGCGCGCTACCGAAAGGAAGCCACCGGCGGGCTGGACGACGCGCAACTGCGCCAGCTCGATTCGCGGCTGATCTATCTGCGCGAGCTGGAAGAACGCCGCGACGCGGTGCTCAAAGCCATCGATGAACAGGGCAAGCTGAGCGATGAGCTGCGCGGGCGGATCGCCGCGACGACCACCAAAACCGAGCTCGAAGATCTCTATCTGCCGTATAAGAAAAAGCGTCGCACCAAGGCGCAGATCGCCCGCGAGGCCGGGCTGGCGCCGCTGGCGCAGTCGCTGCTGGAGAATCCGGCGCTCGACCCGGACAGCGAAGCGGGCAAATTCGTCGATGCCGACAAGGGGGTGGCCGATGCCGCCGCGGCGCTGGATGGCGCGCGACAGATTCTGATGGAGGTCTTCGCCGAGGACGCGGCGCTGGCCGGGGAGCTGCGCGAGCTGCTTTGGGAGCGTGGCCTGCTGAGCGCCAGGGTGGTGCCCGGCGAGGAGGAAAAGGGCAACAAGTTCGCCGATTACTTCGATTACAGCGAGGCGGTGGCGAAGGTTCCCAGCCATCGCGCGCTGGCGCTGCTGCGCGGTCGCAATGAGGGCGTGCTGCATCTGGATCTGGATCTGGAGGTGGCGGAGGATGCTCCGCGCCACCCCTGCGAGGGGCGCATCGCCGCGCATTTCGGCATCGCCTCGATCTATCACGAAAATGCTCGCCGCCCGGCCGACAAGTGGCTGGCGCAGGTGGTGCGCCTGGCGTGGAAAGTGAAACTGCACACGCGGCTCGATCTGGATCTGAAAAACCGCCTGCGAGAGGCGGCCGAAGAAACGGCGATCGATGTGTTCGCGCGCAATCTGCGCGATCTGCTGCTGGCCGCTCCCGCCGGCGCCAAAGCCACCATCGGCCTCGATCCGGGCTTGCGCACCGGGGTCAAGGTGGCGGTGCTGGACAATACCGGCAAGCTCGTCGATACGGCGACGATTTACCCGCACGCGCCGCAGAACAAGTGGGATCAATCCGTGCATGCGCTGGCGGGGCTGGCGGAAAAACACGCCGTGGGGCTGATCGCTATCGGCAACGGCACCGCCTCGCGCGAGACCGACAAGCTGGCCGCCGAGCTGATCAAAAAACACCCGCAATTGCGCTTGCAGAAAATGATCGTCAGCGAGGCCGGCGCCTCGGTGTATTCGGCCTCTGAGCTGGCCTCCCGAGAGATGCCCGATATCGATGTCTCGCTGCGCGGTGCGGCATCCATTGGCCGCAGATTGCAGGACCCGCTGGCCGAGCTGGTGAAGATCGAGCCGAAGGCGATCGGCGTTGGCCAGTACCAGCACGATGTCAATCAGAGCCGGCTCGGCCGCTCGCTGGATGCGGTGGTCGAGGACTGCGTGAATGCAGTCGGGGTGGATGTGAATATGGCTTCGGCAGCGCTGCTGTCGCACGTCTCCGGCCTGTCGGGCGCGCTGGCGCAGAATATCGTCGACTACCGCGATGCAAACGGTGCGTTTATCAGCCGCGCGGCGCTGAAAAAGGTGCCGCGGCTGGGTGAGAAAACCTTCGAGCAGTGCGCCGGTTTCCTGCGCGTGATGGACGGGCGCAATGCGCTGGATGCTTCCGCCGTGCATCCGGAGGCCTATCCGGTGGTCAAGCGTATCGCCGAGGATACCGGCCGCGATGTGCGCGCGCTGATCGGCGACAGCGGCTTTCTGAAATCTCTCGACCCGCGCCGCTATACCGACGAGCGCTTCGGCCTGCCGACGGTGAAGGACATCCTCGCCGAACTGCACAAGCCGGGACGCGATCCGCGCCCGGAATTCAAAACCGCCGAGTTCAAAGAAGGCGTGGAGAAGATCTCTGATCTGGAACCCGGCATGCAGCTGGAAGGCGTCGTCACCAACGTTACCCACTTCGGTGCCTTCGTCGATGTGGGTGTGCATCAGGACGGGCTGGTGCACATCTCGGCGCTCGCGGATCGCTTCGTCAAGGACCCGCACGAGATCGTCGCCGCCGGCGATGTGGTGCGGGTGAAGGTTATGGAAGTGGACGTCAAGCGCAAGCGCATCGGCCTGACCATGCGCCTGGCCGACAAGCCGCAGCGCGGCGGCGATGGCAGCGAGCGCAACTCATCGCGCGGCCAGAGCAGTGGCCAGGGTGGCGGCCAGGGTGGCGGCCGCACTCGCCAGCCGGCGCAGCGCGATCAGCGCGGTGGAGTAGGTTCATTGGGCGCGGCCTTGCTGGAAGCGCGAAAACGCGGCCGATAGGCAGTTTTCGCGGCGCTAATGCACTCGCTGCGTTTTACCGGGCGCCTCAAAATATGCGCTATATCTGATTTCTAACCATACGTTCATTCAAGAAAACCTCTTTCGCATTCACTGCATATAATCAGGCCACCACGGCGCGGGGGAAGCGCGCTAAACCGCGAGAGACAATGAGTAATCGTCGCGCCAGTAGCGGTCGCCTATTTGGCCGCCTGCGTAATCAGCCCGTGCTGCGGTTGATCCTGATCTGCATGGCGATCGTCGCCGTGCTGCCCATCGGCCTGCTCACCATGCACCTGCACGATGCCGCTTGGCAGGACAGCTGGCGCGAGATCCGCGAGAAGCACCAGCTTCTGGCCGAGAACCTGTCGGCGCCCATCGGCATCTACATCGCCGATCAGCGCGAGCTGCTGCGTCTGCTGTCGCACACCATCGGCAGTGCCGAGCGGCCGCAGAGCGTTCTCGAAGATGTACTGTTCGATACCAGTGGCTTCGCCGCACTGGCGCTGGTGCGCCGCGATGGCCAGGTGCTGGGGCTCGCTCATCGCGATGCGGGCGCAGATGCGGATCGCGAGCCGGGCGATGACGCCAGTCAGCCGCCCACGCACAGTTCACCGCAGCAGCTCGCTAACGAACCCTGCTTTATCCGCGTGCGCGACCAACGCGAGCCATTCATCAGTGGCATCAAGCGCAGCCCGCTGAGCGGGCGGGCCAGCGTGCTGGTCGGCCAGCCGGTTTTTGTACAGCAGGATGGCGCTGCAGAGCCGGCACTGATCGCGGTCTTGCTCGGCGAGCTACGGCTGGATCTGATCGAAAAATTGCGCAGCGGCATCCAGTTCGGCGAGTTGGGCCATTCGGCCATCGTCGATCAGCACGGGCGGGTGGTCGCACATCCCAACGGCGATTGGGTGGTGCAGATGCGCGATCTGTCGAAGCTCTCGGTGGTGCGCGAGATGATGGCCGGCCGCACCGGGGTCATCGAGTTTTATTCGCCGCACATGAAAGCGGATATGGTCGCCGGATACACGGCGGTGCCCGAGATCGGCTGGGGGGTGATGGTGCCGCAGCCGAAGGCCGAGGTGCAGATGCGCATCGACGCGATGATGGTGGCCAATTATCGCTGGATCAGTTCCGGGCTGTTGCTCGCCGCGGCCCTCGGCGTGGCCATGACGTTCTGGATCATCTCGCCGATCAACCGCCTCGCCCAGGATGCCTCGCGGCTGGTAGAGGATGATCTGGACGGTGCCATTCGCGATGCCGGCGGCTACGCCCCGCGCGAAGTGCGCCAGCTGGGTTCGGCGCTGGCTCGACTGGTGGCGCGCCTGCAGGGTTCGCGGCGCGAGGTGGAGCGGCTCAATGCCGATCTGCAATCGCGCATCGCCGAGGCCACCAGCCAATTGCTCGAAGCCAATAAGCGCCTCGCGGTAGCGGCGGACAGCGATCACCTGACCGGTCTCGCCAATCGCCGCTACTTTGAGCGTGAGGTGGTGCGCATTCGCGCCGAGCGGCGCGGTCGTCCGGCGCAGCGCTGCGTGATGCTGGTGGATATCGATCACTTCAAGCGGATCAACGACGGCGGTGGGCACGCTCTGGGTGATCGCGCACTGCAGCGGGTTGCCGAGGTGCTCGCCGCACAGATGCGCGGGGACGATCTACTGGCGCGCTACGGCGGCGATGAATTCGCCGCCTATCTGGACGGCGATTCAGATCAGGCAGCGCGCCGCGCCGAGCGCATTCGCCAGGCTGTGGCCGACTCGAAACTCGGCGAGTTGCTGGCCGATACCGACATCGATGAATCGTCGCGGGAAATGGTGCTCGAAGCCCTGGGTGGATTGACGGTGAGTATCGGCCTCTACTGCCACGCGGCAGACGCCCCGGAGGACATCGAGACCATCATGCAGCGTGCCGATGAGGCCATGTACCGGGCCAAGCACCGCGGCCGCAACCAGGTGGTGTCGCTCAATTCGGGATCGACGATGCTCGCCACCGATTGAGCCTTATCGCGATACGGGGCGGGCGCTCAGCGTACGATAAGCACGCTGCATTTGCTGAGCATGCTGACCTTCTGCGAGACGCTGCCGAGCAGCGCTGCCTCCAGCTCGCCGATGCCGCGCGAGCCGACCACGATCAAATCGATATGTTCCTGCTCGGCGTAGTCGCAGAGACTACGTGCCGGCTTGCCCTCGCGAATCTCGGAGCGGATCTTCTTCAGCCCCGCCTCGCGGGCGATCTCCTTGCCGTCATCGACGATTGTCTGGGTCATCTCATCGAGCACGTATTTGGGCTCGCCGAGCAGATTCTCCGCCTCCAGGTAGCGCTTCAGCTCGCCGGAGACGCGATAGGGCCGGGTAACCGTCAGCAGGTGCAGTTCGGCGTCGAAGTTGCGTGCCAGCTGTACCGCGGCGCGGGCCGCGGTGATGCCGTGATCCGAGCCGTCGAGGCCGACGAGAATTCGTTTGTACATGTTCTGAGACTCCGTGGCCCCGGCGGCGGCTGCCGCCGGGATCTTACTGCTGCGCTAGCTTTCGGCCGTCTCCGCCGTGTGGCCGCGTGCCTCCGGTGGCGGCACGTTGATCACCGGCTCCACCTTGCGCAACTCCTCGAGCGGAATGTGGCAGGCGATGATGTGGCCGTTGCCGGCATCCTGCTCCGGCGGGCGCTGCTCGTCGCAGATTTTCCCCACCTTGCGCGGGCAGCGCGTGGTGAAGGGGCAGCCCTTGGGCGGATTGAGCACGCTGGGCAGATTGCCTTCGAGCAGAATCTCGCGCTTGGTCACCTCGGGGTCTGCGATCGGCACCGCCGAGAGCAGCGCCTCGGTGTAGGGGTGGTAGGGCGGCGCGAAGATCTCGTCGGTGGTGCCGCGCTCCATGATCTGGCCGAGGTACATGACCACGATGCGATCCGACAGGTAGCGCACCACCGACAGGTCGTGGCTGATGAACAGCAGGGTGGTCTGGTGTTCGCGCTGGATGTCCATCAGCAGCTCGGTGACCGCGGCGGCGACCGAGACGTCCAGCGCCGAAACCGGCTCGTCGGCGATCACCATCGACGGGTGTCCGGCAAAGGCGCGGGCGATGCCGATGCGCTGCTTCTGGCCGCCGGACAGCTGGCGCGGCCTGCGATAGTAGAAGTCGCGCGGCAGCTTGACCGTGTCCAGCAGCTTCATCACCCGGTCCTTGATTTTGTCCTTGTCGGACTCGACGCCGAACTTGTCGATCACCCGGCTGATCTGCGCGCCGATGCTGTGGCTCGGGTTGAGGGTGTCGAAGGGGTTCTGGAAGACCATCTGCAGCGAGGCGATCTGCTTGGCGTCGCGCTTGCGCACCGGCACGTCGGCGATGTTGTTGCCGCTGTGGCGCACCTCGCCGCGCTCGGTGGTTTCCAGACCCATCAGCACCTTGGCGAAGGTCGATTTGCCGCAGCCGGATTCGCCGACGATGGCTACCGTTTCGCCGCGTTTGGCGTCAAAGTTGATCTCTTCGTTGGCCTTCACGTATTTGATGCTGCGGCCCTGGATCAGCGCGGCGATGGAGCGATCCTGGATTTCGTAGTACTTCTGCATGTGCTCGACTTCGAGCACGGTATCGCCGAAATCCATCGGTGGCTTGCTGTCGCCGTGGGGCAGATCGTTGCCGTGGTCGATCTCGTCCCAACGCACGCAGCGCACCCGGTGCTTGCGGCTGGCATCGTTGTTTTCGCGGGCGATGTCCATGCCGATCACCCCGGTGTCGCAGCGGCCGGCCTCGAAGTGATCGCAGCGCGGGCCGAAGTTGCAGCCCAGCGGGCGCTCATGGGGCAGCGGCAGCTGGCCGCGGATCGGCTTCAGCGGTGCGGCGTTCTTGTCTGCAGTGGGCAGCGGGATGCAGCCGAACAGGCCGTGGGTGTAGGGGTGCTTGGGCCAGGTGAACACCGAGTTGATGATGCCCTCTTCGACCACTTCGCCGGAGTACATCACGAATACCCGGTCGCAGACTTCGAGGATCAGCCCGAGGTTGTGCGAGATGTACATCAGCGAGGTGCCGTACTTGCGCGACAGCTCGGCGATCAGCTTGGTGATGCCCGCCTCGACGGTCACATCCAGCGCCGTGGTCGGCTCGTCGAGCAGCAGCAGCGCCGGTTTGGAGAGCAGCCCCATGGCGATCACCACGCGCTGCTGCTGGCCGCCGGAGAGCTGGTGCGGATAGGCGTCCATGACGCGCTCCGGATCGGGCAGCTTGACATCGCCCAGCAGTTCCACGGCGCGCTCGTGGGCCTGCTCGCGGCTGATGTTCTCGTGCACCATGGTCACTTCGGTGAGCTGGGTGCCGATCTTCAGGCTCGGGTTCAGCGAGGCGAAGGGCTCCTGGTAGATCATCGAGATCTGCGCGCCGCGCAACTGGCGCAGTTCTTCGGGCGGCAGGGTGGTCAGCTCGACGCCCTTGAACTTGATGCTGCCGCTGACGATCGAGCCGTTGTTGCCCATGTACTGCATGATGGCCATCGCTACGGTCGACTTGCCGCAACCGGATTCGCCCACCAGGCCGACGCTCTCGCCCTTGTCCACGGTCAGCGAGAAGTCGATCACCGCCGGGATCTCCCCGGCGCGGGTCCAGTAGGACAGGTTCAGATCGCGGATCTCGAGGACCGGTGCATTTTCGTCAAATTCGATCATGTCGGCACCTCAATCGCGCAGCGATATTTCGCGCAGGCCATCGGCCAGCAGGTTGAACCCGAGAATCAGTGAGGACAGGGCCACTGCGGGGATGATCATCATGTGCCCGGCAAAGCTGCCCAGCGGCACGGCTTCCTTGATCATCAGGCCCCAATCGGGCTCTGGCGGTGGCAGCCCCAGGCCGAGGAAGCCCAGTGTGGCGATCGCCACCGTGGTGTAGCCCAGACGCAGGCAGGCATCGACGATCAGCGGGCCGCGGGCGTTGGGCAGTAGCTCGATGAGCATGATGCGCCAGGCCGATTCACCGCGGGTCTGGGCGGCGAAGATGTAGTCGCGGTTGCGCAGATCGAGCACCAGGCCGCGCACGATACGCATGATCCCCGGTGCCGAGGCAAAGGTCACGGCGAGCACGATATTGATCCCGGAGGCGCCCAGGTAGGTGATGATGATTACGTACAGCACCATCACCGGGAACGACAGCAGCACGTTGGCGACGAAGGACAGCACTTCGTCGTACCAGCCGCCCAGGTATCCCGAGACCACGCCCATCAGCATGCCGGCGACGTAGGCCACGACGGTTGCCAGGGTGGCCCAGACCAGCACCCGCTGCGAGCCCCAGATCACCCGGGAGAGAATGTCGCGGCCCTTGTGGTCGGTGCCCAGCCAGAAGGTGTTGCCGTCCGGCGCCGCCGCGCCGATCGCCTGCAGGGGCATGATCTGCTCCAGCGGGTCGTACAGCGGCAGCAGAGGGGCGATCAGCGCCATCAGCACCCAGAACAGCACCAGTGCGAGGCCGACCATGCCCACCGGCGATTCGCGCATCAGGCCGAGGGTGCCGCCGATGCGGCTGATCAGCGAGGGCTTGGCTTCGAGATCCGCCGTGACGGCGGAATCGGTCACTTGAGTCATTGTCGACCCCTCCTAGCTGAAGCGGATGCGCGGGTTGAGCAGGGTGTAGCCGATGTCCGAGATGAACTGCGAGAACACCGCAACGAACACCGCTACCAGCGTGCAGGCCTCGATGACGTAGATGTCACCGAACAGCGCCGCTTCCAGCAACAGGTTGCCAAAGCCCTTGTAGGCGAAGAACACCTCGACCACGATCACCCCCGAGAGCAGCCAGTTGAGCTGCAGCACGATCACCGTGAAGGGGGCGATCAGCGCGTTGCGCAGGGCGTGTTTGAGGATCACCGAACGGTACGGCAGCCCCTTGAGTATCGCGGTGCGGATGTACTGCGAAGTCATCACCTCGGCCATCGAAGCGCGGGTCATGCGCGTCACGTAGCCGAAATCGTAGAGCAGCAGCACCGCCACCGGCAGCACCAGCTGCTTCCAGTCGAAGCCGCCGGTCATCGATGAGGTGCCGGGCAGCCAGTCGAGACCGAAGACGAAAATAGCGGTGAGGAAGGTCGCCGAGGCGAATTCCGGCACCGAGGTGGTGGCCACCGAAGTGACCGATATCGCCCGGTCGCGGAACGAGCCCTCCTTCATCCCGGCCAGTACGCCCATGGTCAGCGACAGGGGGATCATGATCGCGAACAGCAGGCCGGCGAGGATGCCGGTGTTGGCCAGGCGCGGCCACAGCAGGTCGGAGACGGGCGCGCGGAACTTGATCGATTCGCCGAAGTCGCCGACCGCGGCGTTGCCCACCCAGCGGAAATAGCGGGTGAAGAATGGATCGTTATAGCCGTTCTTCTCCAGCCAGATTTCGCGCTGCTCGAGGCTTGAATAGGGGCCGAGCACCTTGCCGGCGACGTTGAGTTTGTCGGTCTCGAAGATCGCGAACAGGATCAGCGAGACCACCGCCATGATCAGAATCATGGAGGTGAGTCTTTTTAAAGTGAGTATCAACATCCGTTGAGCTCCAGTCAGGTGGAGGCAGGGGAGGCGATGTGGCCCCGGCAACGGCGAAGGGCCCGCTTATGCGGGCCCTTCCGGCTGGATCAGGCGTCGATCCAGACCCTGTGCAGCTGATGGTACTGCGTCGGGTGGGCGGAGAGGTTCTTCACCGTGTCGCGGGCGACGAAGAATTTCTGCGTCCAGATCGGCTGCACCATGATGTGGTCGCTCTGGATGATCATCTCCACTTTTTCCATCGCCGCGCGGCGCTGGTCGACGTCGAGCAGTGACTCGGCCTCATCCAGTGCAGCGTCGAACGCCGGGTTGTTGTAGTGGGTCTCGTTCCACGGCACGCCGGAGCGGTAGCCCAGGCTCAGCACCATGGTGCCCAGCGGGCGGTGGGTCCAGGCGGTGAAACCGAACGGCGTCTTGTCCCAGATTTCCCAGTACTTGCCCGAGGGCATGACGTTGAGGTTGAGGTTGATGCCGGCTTCGGCGAGCTGCTGCTTCATCACCTCGCAGCAGGCCTGCTGCCAGGGGCCGTTGGTGTTGCCGACGTCGATGGTCAGGTCGAGGCCATCGGCGTGGCCGGCCTCGGCGAGCAGCATCTTGGCCTTGGCCACATCGCGCTTCATCTTCGGCAGCTTGAAGTACTCGGGGTGGATCGGCGCCACGTGGTGGTGCTCGCCCGGGTCGGCCTTGCCCTGGTAGGTGAGGGCCGGGTACTCGGTGGTGTCGATGCAGGCGAGGATCGCCTCGCGCACCTTCGGGTTGTCGAAGGGCGCCACGTCGACCTGCATGCGTGCCACGCCGGTCTGCGCGGTGCGCGCGGTGTGCACCATGGTGTTCGGCAGGCTCTCGGCCATCTGCGAGGAGGCCACGTCGTACTCGTAGATCATGTCCACCTGGCCGGAGGCGTAGGCCGCCAGCTGCGCTGCGGAGGCGGCGCCGTGGTCGTAGTAGTGGATCTCGTCGAGGTAGACCGGGCCACCGATGTAGGGATCGTCAAGATCCTCACCCCAGTACTTGCCCGGGCCGCGCTTGAGGATCGCTTTCTCGCCGACGGCGAATTCGACCAGCGTGTAGGGGCCGGTGCCGATGGGGTTTTTGCTGAAGTCGTTGTTGCCGTCCTTGCCGAAGCCGCGATGGACGATCATCGTCGGGTAGTTGTACAGGTTTTCCGGGATCGACAGCACCGGCGAGTTCAGGTTGAGGCGCACGGTGTGGCTGTCGACCTTCTCGACGGCATTGGCGGACATGCGCTTGATGGCGTTGCCATCGCCATCCTTCTCGCCGGTTTCTTCGAGCATCGAGGCGAACAGGCCGACGTTGGATGAGCCGGTATCGGGATCCAGCCAGCGGGTGAAGTTGTGCACCACGTCATCGGCGTTGAAGTCGTCGCCGTTGTGCCATTTCACGCCCTTGCGCAGGTGAAAGGTCCAGGTCTTGAGGTCCTCGGAGGCCTCCCAGCGCTCGGCCAGGTAGGGGCGGGTGACGTTGTCGGCGCCGGTCACGGTGAGGAATTCACCGATGTGCCGCGCGACGTTGGATTTCTCCACCCAGGAGAAGGTGGCCGGATCGGCCATTTCCTGTACCACCATGGAGATGCGCAGCACGCCGCCCTTTTTGCCCTCGGCAGCCTGTGCGACAGGCATCATGCCCTCGCCGGTGATCTTGCCGGCGATGCCGTAGGCGGCAGTGGCCGAAAGGCCGAGCAGGGTGGTGGTGCGCAGAAATTCGCGGCGGCTGATCTTGCGCTTTTCGAGCGCATCGATGTAGTGGGGAATCGCGGGATGCGGGTACTTGTCTTGATCAGACATTCGGTTCTCCTCCAGATACCGTGAGAAATTAGGGGTCGGGCATGCAGTGCTGGCCGTTGTGAAGTCTTGTTTGCCAGTCCGCGGAGTCACTTTGTCATTGTTTGCAACGATCGCCCGCGCGGGTGCCCGGAGGCGACCGTTTCTTGCCGAAAACGGACATTCCGGGCTCTGGCGCAGCGTTTACGTCGTGGCCGTGACTGCATTTCAGCGCCTGCCAGGGCCGATCGACGTCCGCTTGATTTCACACTACCGCGAAACCGCTCGACACCGCAAATGCTCGCGAACCCGGTTTTCACTATCTTGCGCAAAGGTGTGAGATGCTGAAATCGCGGACTGCGCGCGCCGCCGAGGAAACTGCGGGAGATGAGCATAGACAAACAGCCGGTGCCGCCGATCGGCAACACGCTGCGCTCGGTGCGCCGCCAGCGCCGCCTGACGCTGGAGGAGCTGGCCAAGCGCAGCGGGGTATCGAAATCGATGCTCTCGCAGATCGAGCGCGGCCTGGTCAACCCGACGCTGAGCGTGCTCTGGCACCTGACTTCAGCGCTGGGCATCGAAATCGGCGACCTGCTCAGCAACGCCGCGATCAGCCAGCGCCAGGGCGTCACCGAACATCTCAAGGCCTATTCGACGCCGACCATGGCCAGTGCCGATGGCCTCTGCTCGCTGCGCATTCTCAGCCCGGCGCGCACCATTTTGCCGCTGGAATGGTACGAACTGACCTTTCAGCCCGGCGGCGTGCTCGCCTCCAAGGGCTACGAGCCGGGGACATTTCTGCACCTTTCGACGCTGGACGGCGAGCTGCGTCTGGAGCTGGGCGCGCGCGAGCTGCTGATCGAGCGGGGCGATACCCTGCGCTTCGCCGGCGATCAGGAGCATCGCGTCTGCAATCGCTCCACGGAACCGGTGATGGCGCTGTTGATCACCGCTCTGCCGGGCACTTACGATGGCTTGCGCTGAAGGGGTGCGCCGCGGCGGTTCCGGTCGCCCGGAGATGTCGCCCGCGTGACGCTTGCTGGCAGTTGTCAGCGCAGCTTTGTTCAGTATATTGCACAAAAATTCACCGCCTGCGATTGAAGCGCCGCGCCGCTGCGCCAGCGGTGCCAAAACGGCGTTGTCGCAGCGGCGGTGTCACAACACCGGGGGAGTCGAGCATGTCCGCACGCAAATCCGGCGGCCGGCGGGGCCAGCGTGTCACTGCTCGCGGCGGCCTGCAGCAGTCGCCGCGGCGAGCCTTGCGCCGCGGCTACGCGCCGATCGAGGTGATCGACGCCGAGGCGGTGGAGCGCATCCACGCGGCCTCGCTGCAGATTCTCGAACGCCTCGGCATCGAGGTGCTGCTGCCGCAGGCGCGCGAGATCCTCGCCGCCGCCGGTGCTGAAACCGGCGCCAACGGCACGCGCATGCACCTGCCTGCGGAGCTGGTGATGCAGGCCGTGGCGAGCGCGCCGGCCGAGTTCACCCTGCACGCGCGCAATTCGGACAACGACCTGCGCTTCGGCGCTGATCACCTGGCCTTCTGCGCGGTGGCCAGTGCGCCCAACGCCTACGACAGCGACGGCGGGCGCCGCGCCGGCAATCGCAGCGACTACCGCAATTTCCTGCGCCTGAGCCAGTATTTCAACATCGTCCACCTCAACGGCGGCTATCCGGTGGAGCCGGTGGATATCCACCCCTCGGTGCGCCACCTCGACTGTCTCGCGGATCTGGTCACGCTCACCGACAAGCCCTTTCACGCCTATTCGCTGGGTCGCGAGCGCAACCTCGACGCCATCGAGATCGCACGCATCGCCCGCGGCATCAGCGCCGAGCGTTTGCTCGCCGAGCCGAGCCTGTTCACCATCATCAACACCAATTCGCCGCTGCAGATGGACGGCCCGATGCTGATCGGCATCATCGAGATGGCGCGTCACGGCCAGGCGGTGGTGATCACCCCGTTCACCCTCGCCGGCGCGATGGCCCCGGTGACTCTGGCCGGTGCGTTGGCGCAGCAGAATGCCGAAGCGCTGGCCGGCATCGCGCTGGCGCAGCTGGTGCGCCCCGGCGCGCCGGTGATCTACGGCGGCTTCACTTCCAACGTCGACATGAAATCCGGCGCGCCGGCCTTCGGCACCCCGGAGTACGTGCGCGCGGCGCAGATCGGCGGCCAGTTGGCGCGGCGCTACGGCCTGCCCTATCGCTCATCCAACGTCAACGCCGCCAATGTCAGCGACATCGGCCAGGCGGCCTGGGAATCGAGCATGTCGCTGTGGGGCGCGGTGATGGGTGGCGCCAACATGATCATGCACGGCGCCGGCTGGATGGAGGGCGGGCTGTGCGCCTCCTTCGAAAAGTTCGTCATCGACTGCGATCTGCTGCAGATGATGGCCGAGTACCTGCAGCCGGTGGTGGTCGACGACGACACGCTGGCCCTCGATGCCATCGAAGATGTCGGCCCCGGCGGCCACTTCTTCGGCACCGCACACACCCAGGCGCGCTACCAGAGCGCCTTCTACGCGCCGCTGGTCGCCGACTGGCGCAACTACGAGACCTGGCGCGAGGCCGGCTCGCCGGATGCGCTGCAGCGCGCCAACGCCATCTACCGTCGCGCGCTGGAGGAATACGCCGAGCCGGCGATCGATCCGGCCAGCCGCGAAGAGCTGCAGGCCTTCGTCGCCAAGCGCAAGGAAGAGGGTGGCGTACCCAGCGATTTTTGACGGGCATCCGCAGCCCGTCGCGGCATCCGTCCCGTGCAAGCGGGGTGGGTGACAACCCCAGTATCTGCACCCCGGAGGAAGCAAGCGATGAAATCCCATGTACAGGTCGCCGTGATCGGCGGCGGCGTGGTCGGCGCCAGCGTGCTCTACCACCTGACCAAATTCGGCTGGAAGGACGTGGTGCTGATCGAGCGCTCCGAGCTGACCTCCGGCTCCACCTGGCACGCCGCCGGCGGCTTTCACACCCTCAACGCGGACACCAATATGGCCGCGTTGCAGGGCTACACCATCGGCCTGTATCGGGAGCTGGAAGAGATCTCCGGGCAGAGCTGCGGCCTGCACCACGTCGGCGGCCTGACCCTGGCGACCACCCCCGAGCGCATGGACCAGCTGCGCGCCGAACGCGCCAAGCATCGCTACATGGGGCTGGATACCGAAATCGTCGGCCCGGAGGAGATCCGCAAGCTGTCGCCGATCACCAGCACCGATGGCGTCATCGGCGCGCTCTACGACCCGCTCGACGGCCACCTCGACCCCTCCGGCACCACCCACGCCTACGCCCGTGCGGCGAAAATCCAGGGCGCCGAAATCTACCTGCGCAACAAGGTCGAGGCCTTGAATCCACGCGCCGATGGCAGCTGGGAAGTGGTCACCGAGCAGGGTGCGATCATCGCCGAGCACGTGGTCAACGCCGCCGGCCTGTGGGCCCGCGAGCTGGGGCGGATGGTCGGCGTCGAACTGCCGCTGCACCCGATGGAGCACCAGTATCTGGTCACCGAGGCGATCGACGAAATCGTCGCCAGCCAGAGCGAGCTGCCGCACGTCATGGACCCCACCGGCGAGAGCTATCTGCGCCAGGAGGGGCAGGGGCTGGTGATCGGTTTCTACGAGCAGGACTGCGACCCCTGGGCGGTCGGCGGCACGCCCTGGGATTTCGGCCACGAGCTGCTGGAGAACCGGCTGGATCGCATCGGCGACGCCCTCGAATACGCCTATCGGCGCTATCCGGTGCTGGAGCGCGCCGGCATCAAGAGCGTGATCAACGGCCCCTTCACCTTCGCCCCGGACGGCAATCCGCTGGTCGGCCCGGTGCCGGGGCTGCGCAATTTCTGGAGCGCCTGCGCGGTGATGGCCGGCTTCAGCCAGGGCGGCGGCGTCGGCCTGACGCTGGCCGAGTGGATGGTCGAGGGCGAGCCCTCGCGCGACGTGTTCGCCATGGATGTGGCGCGCTTCGGCGATGCCTGCACCCGCGCCTACACCCGCAGCAAAGTGCGCGAAAACTACCAGCGGCGCTTCGCCGTCTCCTATCCCAACGAGGAGCTGCCCGCCGGCCGGCCACTGCACACCACGCCGATCTACAGTGAGTGGAAAGCCCAGCGCGCGGTGTTCGGCCAGGGCTATGGCACCGAGCACGTCAACTACTTCGCGCTGCCCGGCGAGCCGTTGCAGGAGACGCCGACCTTTCGCCGCTCCAACGCCTGGGACGCGGTCGCCGCCGAGTGCCGCGCGGTGCGCGAGGCGGTCGGCATCAACGAGGTGCACAACTTCGGCAAGTTCGACGTCCGCGGGCCGGGCGCCGCCGCCTGGCTGGATCGCATCATGGCCGGGCGGATCCCGAAAGTGGGGCGGCTGTCGCTGTCGCCGATGCTCAGCCCCAAGGGCCGGCTGATCGGCGATTTCACCATCGCCCGGCAGGCCGAGGATGTCTTCCAGCTAACCGCCAGCTACAGCGCGCAGGCCTTTCACCAGCGCTGGTTCGAGCAGCACTTGCCCGAGTCTGGTGTCGAGCTGCGCAATATCTCGCTGGAACGGATCGGCTTCCAGATCGCCGGGCCGAAGGCCCGCGAGCTGCTGTCGCGGGTGGCCAATATCGACGTCTCCAACGCGGCGCTGCCGTTCCTGTCCACGGTCAGCTGCGAGGTCGGCCTGTGCGACGCCATCATCCAGCGCGTCAGCTACACCGGCGATCTGGGCTACGAAATCTACGTCGACGCCTCCCAGCAGCTCGCCCTGTACCGCGCGCTCAGCGAAGCCGGTGCCGATCTCGGCCTGCGGCCCTTCGGCATGCGCGCGATGATGAGCCTGCGGCTGGAGAAATCCTTCGGCGCCTGGCTGCGCGAATTCAAGCCCGACTACAGCCCGCTGGAGACCGGCATGGGCCGCTTCGTCGCCTACCACAAGTCGGCCGATTTCATCGGCAAGGCCGCCGCGCTGGCGGAGAAAGCCGCCGGTGTGTCGCGCAAATTGTGCAGCTTCATCGTCGATGCCGCCGACGCCGATGTGCACGGCGACGAACCCATCTGGCAGGGAGATGAGGTGATCGGCTTTGTCACCTCCGGCGGCTACGCCCACTACAGCGAAAAGTCGGTGGCGATCGGCTTCATGCCGGTGGAGAAGATCGCCGAGGGCGCCGAGGTGGAGATCGAAATACTCGGCGAGCGCCGCCGCGCGACGCTGTTCACCGGCCTGCTGTTCGATGGCGATGGTGGGGGGCAGGCCCGTGATGCGGTCGCAGTCCGGGCGTGGCATCTGCTCCAGGAACTGCCGCGCGTAGCTGGACAGGCTCTCGATATAGCGCCTCTGGCCCTCGGCGTAAAGCGAGTCGAACGCCAGGGACGACTTGCCGCTGCCGCTGATGCCGGTGATCACCACGAGGCGGTCGCGCGGAACCATCGTGGGGCGCCCGCGGATCACGGCGAGGGCCACCGAGAGCGGCACTTCCATGCTGCAGAGGTGGAACGGTCGCACGAGCGCGTAGTACGGGCCATCGCCCATGTCGCGCAGCACCAGGCAGTCCCGCAGGCGCTGATGGCCCGTGGTGAAGACGAGGAAGACGCCGGGCGCGAGGTCGCCGATT
>Ga0207752_1000648_pt1 | contig 16285 bp, 8 predicted proteins | sample Pon2CUnioCityCA_6_FD_187272 | JGI IMG/M metagenome (GOLD analysis project Ga0207752, IMG submission 187272) | Marine sediment microbial community from Union City, CA, USA - Pond 2C Sediment 2 (SPAdes) | ecosystem: Environmental > Aquatic > Marine > Intertidal zone > Salt pond sediment ...
CTGCTTCTGAGCGTTTTGCTCCTGGAGGTCATGCAGGTTGGCCATGCAGTATCTGCAGCCGATGGTGTTGACGTGGAAATCGACGTACCGTCGCCATTGTTTGTCAAGAGTACCAAGCAGATACGCCCCGATAGTGCTTCGTTTGGGACAACTGAATCTTTGCATCTTCCAGATGTCCGTCAGGAGATTTTCGAAATCTTCCGATGAAGGCCCGATGGGGATGCGTGATGACTCAACGTTCTGGCGAATCTGTTTGAGGCTGCGGTGCTTTATCAGGGCAATGGCCTTTTGCTTCAAGCCCATGATTTTGGCCACGTCCTTATTGGAAAGATGGCAGTAGAACAAAAGTTCGGTAATCTGCAAGTCACGGAAGTTCAGCGAGCTTTTGAAGCCGTCGACCAGTTCGGACAATGCCTCGGTAAGCGTATGTTTTTGCAGCTCGTATTTTTCGTCGGCCCTGACGTACCAGCTTGCGGTTTGGGCCGGGCCGGCTAAATCCGCAAAAGGATCCGGCTCTTTATAATTGTCCTGAGTATCGTAAGTATCTTGAATCAGACAGACATGCTTCGTCTGACGGCTGCGATAACTGTCGATGATCTTGCGTCTAAGCAGCGAGAAGAGGTATGTTTCGAGAGCACATTCACCTCGATAACTTTGCAGGCTCTTTACAAAAGCGATGAATGTTTCCTGAACGGCATCCTCGGCGTCGGCGGACTGAGGGAGCTTGGCCTGGGCAAAGCTAAGCAATCGACCCCTATAGCGGTCGACAAACTCCGACCATGCCTCTGTGTTGCCCCGGCGTATCTTGTCTAAAAGATACTGCTCTGCCTTTGTAACTCTGTTCATATCCTTTTTCATGCCAAGGCATATTATAGAAAACCTTGGCTATACGAGAAGAAGAATTATCACAACCAGGGCAAAAACAATCCCTGCAATTCGCAAGGACCACGCGTAATAACCTTTAGTCGCCGCGTTGAGAAACGCATAGACCACAGTTATCAGTACAAGGAGTCCGGCAATGGAAAAGAACATTCCTGCAAAGTGTCTTTTTCTGACCTTTGCCACAATCGCTTTTTGCCGGGCCAAATTTCTGAGTTTTTCAGCCGAAGCATCGACCAGCAGTGCCTGCCGCCAGATTTTTCCCGCCGTCCCGTTGAAACTCTGTACGAACCGATCCAATATGAAACCTCCTTCGAGAATGTCGGCGGAATTCACCGGCTTGGCGAAAGAAACCGGAACTCCGGACTGTCGCGGCAAAGTCTGTCCGAGCATATCGGCTACCTGAGTGCATGCATTTTGGACGGCCTGATTGTTGGCTTCGGCTTCGGACATGCAGCTCTCTGTCGATTTTGCGATTACAAATCGACTGTTCGGCCTGGTATTCAAAAAACCGGAGAAATCCTCTACCCAGGGCTTTTCCACAAACTCAGCTTTCAAACTCGCCTGTTTGTCGCCGGCAAGAACGGTTGTCTGAATCGTGCCGCTGGTCATTTCGTTTTCCGATCCGCTCATCCAGGGAGCCGGGTGTGTATGGACTTTTACGATATCTATGCGAATACCGACCTCGTCGGGCTGCACAGCTACGGTTTCGGGAGCGATAGTCCAGTTAATATCCGGGAACGTTCTGGTTATTGCTCTGCCGAACTCCTCGATAATTCCTTGCTCGTGAGCTCCACGGAACAGGATGAAGCCGGCCGGTTGAGCCTCGCCAAAAACCTGCTCAACCGGTTCGGTTATATGCAGGCCGAGAGAACGCACTGCAGAAAGTTTGGATGGATAAATGCTGGCCTCAAATTCATCTTCGATCCCCGGCAGCCAAATGGAAGTTGTTGTCTCTTGCAATGGAGCCGACGTGGACGGCAATAAAACTTCAGTGTGATGGCTTACAGGGCGGTCCAATGAAACCCAAGCAAAATATGGCACAATCAACACAAGTAATCCCAAAACAATAATCGCAACTATCCATGGTCGTTTAGCGCAGAGTTTAATCAAAAGGACTATCACACCGATCACTGCAAATGAAAGCAGAATCAACACCGGAAGCATTATGAAAATCTTTGGTATAACTGAAATCATCAACTTACTCCTTGATTAAGAGCCGGGGCCAGCGTCATCTTTCGCGGCTTTGGAGGCCACGAGAGTATTATTACAGATATCACAAAAATAATCGCAGCGAAAATCGCTTCTTCGCTCTGGCAACCCTTCAGAATGCGTTCGAGAATGGGGCCTAATTCTCCGGAATTACTCATTTGCCCCATACCCCGGAAATGCCAGTACATTCCCTCGGCCAGCAACATAACGGCTGCAAGCAAACCACCAAGTCCGAGTATGCCACGAATCAAATGACGCACTCCCAAATGACGCCGGCCCAGGCTGACACATAAAGCAGCAGGCAGCATCAGAACAACAAAGACAATCCTTGCCAGGTCCATAAGCATCTTCGGCCAATTAGCACCAAGAGCATTTCTCAGCTCAATCGCCATATCCGGATCGGGCCAGCCGGTCTCCAGGAAATATGGAAAATGTAAAGCAGAGAAAAGCCCTACTACAACAGCTAAAAAAGTCAGGACAAAACCGAGACCGGAAAATAGAAAAGCAAGCGGATGGAACGGCTCATAAATAAATGTGGTGGAAGGAGCAGCCGGAACCGGCCTCTCCGGAGAATCCTTCTTTTCCGGCGACCGGATTGCTTCCGCTTGTCGGTCGTCAGGCGCCCCCGCCTCAGCTCGGTCTTTCTCGGCAATATGAGCATTGAAGTTTTGGAACATTAACTCATCGTTGTCATGCCAGACAACTAACCTCAAACCATAACGGTCCGCGAACTGCCCTATGCAAATCATAATGACATCGATGATCTGTCCGATTCCAAAAATACCGCCAGTCAGGAACCAGAGAATACCGGTTCCAATCTTGCCGACATAGAACCGTTGCAGGCCGGCAAGTGGAATTCCCAAAAAAGGAATCAAACCCGGTATCGCCAGTAATAACGCCCAGAAGCGTTTATAAGATGAGACGCCGGCCGGTGATTTCGAACTCGAAACAGCAGGCTGCTTCGGAAGCGCCGCCGAAGGCCCATCGGGCCTGGATACACTGCCGACAAACAAGCTGGCCGGCAGGATAGCAACCACGAAAAAAGCAATCGCCGGCAAGATTATCAGCATTAGAAGGCATAAGAACCACTCGTCATCTAATCGGAGGCAGCCCATACAAATTGACGAGAATACCACAGTAAGCACGCAGAGCAGGAGTATGCCCGGCTTGATAATGTAACGATACCAGCCGTTGAATCGACGGCGGAAGATTCCCACGAAGCAGAAAAGCGACACAATAAGACTGTCTACTCCAAAAGCCAGGGTATATGCAAAATCATCACCCCTTAATCCCACTCCCGCTAAAATAGTAAGGAATATTCCAAGACCAAGAGTGACGAGGAAACCAAACAACCAGAGAACGCGTACATAAGGCGGCACCGGCTTACCGACAATTTTGCCGCTGTCAGCCTGTGTTTCGTTATTTTCCTGCCGGTCTTTTTTAGCCTGTTTTTCGGATGCCGGCGAAGGTTGCGGCGCTTTTCCAAACGAACTGTACGCCTGAAGCACAAGAGATGTCCCGGCCAGGACCGAAGCTACCAAAATGGGATCTTGTCCGAAGATCGCGGCACTTATTGCACCCAGCAAACCGATCCATACGGCCGAGCCGAGTGAAAGGCGTTTGGACCGCTGCGATGAGCTGATTCGACGCCAATCCACAAGCAGCATGGGCAGTGCCAGCGACAGCCACAGATGCGTACCGTGGGAAGGAAATCTTCCCATTCCCGGAACATGGCCTACCATACCGACAAATCCGGCCACAATCGAGGTCAGAAGCGCAGCTAAACCACAAGTCACTATCTTGGGTATCCATAGTGATTCAGGTTCTATATTAAGAAACCAGCGTTTTTGGGCGTAGAGAATTGTCCTGGAACAAACTGTAATCATTGCAAATACTGCGATTGCTATTGGAACGAATCCCCGAGACTGCGGCCCATGCAGCAGGCCTGCGCCGACAGCGATAAAAATCATGGTTAGAAAAGCAAGCGTACGCCGCTGATGAGGATTGACAGGATCAGTAATCCCCGGTATACGCATCTTTGTACCAAACAGCTTACCGGCTTCGGCATCAACCCTGTCGGCAACTTTTTGACCCATAGCTTCGGCCTGTCTGGCAAAACGCTGGGCAGTATCGGTAAATTGCCCGCCCACTTCTCTGGTCGGCTCGGCAGCCGCTTCAGCTCTTGCTTTTTCGGGGCGGGGAGTCTCGGCAATATTCGCTTTGGCGGCGACTCGCTCGGCAACTACCGAAAGCTCTTCCGGCGAGAATTGGGATACACTGTTGCGAATATTCTCCGAGCCGAAAAGGTCCTCGACCATTTCCTGGACGGTTTGATAGCGGTCGGCGGGATCCTTGGCCAAAGCTTTCTTTATAACGTGCGCAAACGGCTCTTCGATATTGTTGATCTCGGGCGTGACAGTCATATGCTTCATCAGAATCTCTGCCGGGCTGGAGCCCATAAAGGGAACATCTCCTGTCAGCATCTCATAGAGCAGCACGCCGAGCGCGTAAATGTCTATACTGCGGTTATAACTTCCGGCACCGATTTCCGGCGCCATATAGTGAACCGTTCCGACGGTAATCGTATGACCGCTGTGGCGAGATGCGCTAATGGCTTTGGCTAGTCCGTAGTCACCAACTTTCACGTATCCGTTTTCGTAGAAGATGTTGCTGGGTTTCAAGTCACGATGGACTATGCCGCACTCATGCAGGAAGGAAAGGCTCTTGGCTATTTCGCGCAGGAAGAACGCTGCTTTTTGTACGCCGAGACCGTTTGGTGATTCGGTAAGCAGATCTCGCAACGAAGGCCCTGAGACATACTCCATAATGACAAAAGGCTCGTTCCGGTCATTATACTTGACATCGAAAACCGTAACCAGATGGGGGCTTTTGAGGTTCATACAGTGACTGATACCTCTGAGTTCTATCTGCTCGTAGTTCTGGACCGCCTTGATGGCCACCTGCCGGCCGCCATCGCTGACGGCATAGTACACCTCGCCGAATCCGCCGCGTCCTGCCGCCCTTTCGATTGTGTACCCTTCAAGGGGTCTATCACCGTGTTGGTATTGATACTTTTGCATTGGTCTACCGCCGTACTATGGCCCCCGTTTTTCGTACATCAATTTACTCCTTGAGTTCTGTTAAGACCAGTGAAATCTGCCCTATTCTTATCTGCTTGTTAAGGGGCAGGCCGGCCGTCGAACTGACTGTTTTATCATCAACCATTATCTTATCTTTCGCTTTACAAAGCAACCTTCCGTTTTGAGTAAATAGAGCAATGGTTTCATCAAGAGATTCGGCGAGAATATGACTGCCTTCCGCTGGTCCAATCAGAATATCACGATCCATTAGAATTATCCGGCGAACATCCGCCCGTCCTAATCGCGCAGCCGGAAGACTTAGAGTCGCGGTTGTACTCGCCGGATTAGGAATATTGAATTTCATTCCGCACCTCGGTGATAAACTGATACGGTCCGAGTCCACAAGCAGCTTATCGGTCGTCGATACGTCGTTTACCCGGACGGGGCTGGAAGATTTAACAAAATAATCATCTTCCGATCGCTCAATCGTTATTGCCGGCAGGTTCGGATCCACCATCAAACCCACAGTCGGTCGTGCCGAAGAGCTCACAGGCCCGATTGTGATGCTGGCCTCCCGCAGAACATAAAAGCTGCCGATTCCATCTATTTGCATCATTAATTTGGGCGGCAGCAATTCGTGTCGAGGGCGTCCCGCCCTCGAATCGCGGGCATCCTGCCCGCGACACACTTCGCTAACGCTCCGGCCTTTGTCATCGTCCTGCTGTATCTTGTCTTCCATAGATCCTCTTCTCGTCATATCCAAACCAAGAGGACTCGCCGCCAATTCATCGAGCAGCTCGGCGGCCTGCCGACTCTGATTGGTGACCGTACTCAACCACTGCGCCGCCGGACAGGTCAATTGAACCTTTCGAAGCAAATTCACCGCCTCACGCGGTCGACCCGCCGCGACATATTCGGCCGCCTTACTGCACTGGCTCAGTGCCGAGCCCAGCTCGGATATTTCGCCGCAACCATTGGCGATTGGAGAAACTTTCTGCCATAGGCTTTGAGCGAGGTCAATCCGGCCGCTATTAAAGCTTTCTCTGATCTGCCCGCCAGCCAGCGACCTGAGTTTTGAGACCAGCTCGACTACCTGTTCGTTTTGACTGCCGATTGCCCCGGCCTTAAGAACAAAATCGATTGCCGAATCCAGGTCGTTACGCTGCAAAGCTTTTTCGGCTTTTGTTATAGCTTCATTGGCATGCAGCCTTGCTACCGCCGCCTGCTGCAAAACAATACCGGCCTGACCATCATGGTCCTCGCTGTCTTTCAGTATCTCTTCGCCGGCCGAGATCCAGCCGTCCTGAACGTGCTGTCTTGCCTGGGCAACCTTGTACGAACGATGCCGGCTTCTAAGGCGTCTTTGCTCCATTTCGCTGCAGATTGCCGAACGCAGCTCAGCCACATCAGCGGTGTTGCCGGCCAGCTTTTCTGCTTTGTTGCAGTCGGCCAGTGCGAGTTGTATTCGCTCGGCTTCGAGATTTTCCCGGCCGCGTTTGGCAAAGGCTCCAGCAAGCCGAACTATAAGCTTTTGGCCGCGACGGTGTTCCTTTACATCCTTTGACTGAACTATATCAAATGCTTCGTCCAATCGGCCGTCAGCCATCGCGCTTTCTGCTTGTTTTAATCGTAGGATCAGCACTTTTTTACTCCCGGCATTCAGTGGCTCGACAAGGAACGCCATATCGGCCTATTGTACTATATTTTCTGTTAGTTTTCCAGCAGTTGCTCAGGCTGCTGTGTCTCAGCGGCAGTACTCGCAAGTTTTGTCTGTTGATCTCTGGACTCGAAATAGTCGTCCACCTGCGTCAATAAATCTTCCTCGGGAACCGCATCAACATCAATTGCCTGAACGAACTTGCTCTCGTGAGCCAATACACGTTCGGCAACATCAAGGCGTTTTTTGATCTGAGCGATAAGCTTTTCCGTCTGTGCGAGCTTGCTGTTGTCCACCTGGATATTCGATCCGACCGATGCAGCTTTAACCAATCGGTGCTGGCTTGCAAGCGACTCGATTTTATCCTCGAGCATTCTCTTGCGGCTGCGGGTCTGCTCCAGCACCTGCATGGCTGCATGCAGGGAGTTCTCACGGCTGACAAGAAGCCGTTTTTTGCCGGCAAGGACCAGCTCGCTCTCTTTGAATCGCTCGAACCGGTTCGCCAGATCTTCTTTGACGTAACTGCGAGGATACTCTCTGCCGGCAAAACAATACCGGGCTTTGGGCTTTTCGAGGGCTTCACGCAGTTTTGCAATCCGCAGTTCTTCCTGCTTCAAAGACTCCCGGCTCTTGGCGATATCGACCTTCAATGCCGCCACTTCTACCTCTTCCTGGGCAATCAGCCGGACGTTGGCGTGCATCTCGGGAATGATTTCATCCAGGAGATCGCGGGCGCGTCTGAGCTCGAACTCGATAGGAACCGAGTCTTTTACCACGGTCTGCACCGACTTGGCCGAGCTGCGGACGTAGCTGACGACGTCTTTGCCGAATAGTAACCCGCCGATGAGCGAAACGCCCGCCACAACAATCACGCTTCTTTTTAACCATTTGATAATCATCTCGTAACTCCTTAAAATTACTAACTTTACCCTAATTTTTGATTCCGGCCGCCTCTGGGCCACATTTGGATTGTCGTAGCTGGCCCGCTTTTATTTCAAAAAATAACGTTTCGCATAACATGATAATTACTATGTTATTCGGGAAGTACGCCTTCTTATTGAAGCTTAAGTGCCGATAATAAAAGATTTCCTTTGGTGGATCTGTTCAAGCCGAACTTGTATGAATCACCAATCGTATAATAGTTGGGTAGGGGGGACCCGGGATACGGGCCGGGTTGAATTTTCTCCTGACTCCACTTCCCGGCCCGTTCCTTTTATTTATACATATTACGCAAATCCGAATTGTTTTATCGTATTAGATTTGCTTTTTTTCAAACTTGTTTTATAATCGACGTCGTATTTGAAAGAAATTGCCTGGCAGACTCCTAATAATTTCAACCGCAAAAAAAGGAACGATACAATGAAGCAGATTCTGATTCTCACATGTACTACAGCATTGGCCTTTCCGTTAGCCCTTATCGGCTGTAATATCGGAGCAGAGCAAAAAGCCGAGCTGGAAAATCTTAGAGCCGCTTTGGAAAAAACCGAAAGCGAAAGAGACGATCTTGAGGCAAGAATAGAAGTAGTTACACGAAACCGCGATAAACTGCAGGAGCAAATCACGGAACTTGCCGCCTCTCGCGACCAGCTGCAGAAAAAAGTTGAGCAGCTAACAACATCCCGCGACAGACTGCAAAAGCAGGTCGAAGAACTTACCCAATCACGCGATACCGCTATTGCAAAGGCAAAAAACGCCCAGGAAAGAATCGATAAGCTTGAAAACAAGTTACAGAGCGAAGCTCAAAAAGTCCTCCAGCTTGAAACCCAGTTAAGGCAAATACAGGCGGCTATAGCTGAATTCCAAAATAAAATAAACCAGTAAAATATAATCGGATCATCATTGAACGTAACGCAGGTGCAATTCATAATTGAAAACTAAACAGCTTTTTACACCGGACTTTTTAGCGGCCCAAATCTAACCGCCGGTTTCATATAAGGAGATGCACAAGAGCTTTGCCGGAAGTATATGAGATAAACGGCAAATCTACAATATTGAGCAAACCGTCAAACTGTATTTACTAAAGTTCCTGTTACACTCTTAACAAACCGGCAATTCCGGGCAAAAACCACTATCGACAATATCACAGATGAGGTTTTGGACTTGATTTTTGGCTTGTTTTTGCTATTCTGGTGAGAACATGACAACGAAACAAAAGAAGAACAACTTCAGAAATAATCATCACAGAAGATTCTTTTTTTATATTCTTGTTTTGCTCTCTTTCGGGATTTTCTCGTTTCCAGGACTCGCCGGCGAGCAAAATAACAACTCGGCACAACCTTCCGATCCAAATAAAGACCGGGCGAAACAATATGTGCGCAATTTCGATTTCCAGTCTCTTCATCTTGCTATTACCGATTTGATTGAAACTTTCGGGCAGGACTATCCAAAAGGCTCTCAATACCTAAGACGTCTGGAGAGCCTGAAAAAACTGAGTAAAACCGCAAATAATTATTCAAAAGTCAATGTATCTTCACTCACAGAGCAGCTCGAAAAATTGCGATATGATTCATTGCTTTCAAATCCGCTGCTTGATTTCGACAGGCTGCTGCTGCTAAAGCGCAAGCGCGGACAGCTTGGCCTGCCGGTCAATCACAAGTGCAACGCCGGTATTAAACGAACCGGTTACGACAACGAAATTGCGATCCTCGAACCGATAGGCCCCAATGGAAAACTGCGAACGCTTTACCGCCCCGCCGGAGGTGAATTTGTCGGCGAAATAGACCTCCATTACGATGCCCGGAAGCTGCTCTTCACAATGCCCGAAGGCCCAAACTGGCAAATCTTCGAGATCGGTGCCAATGGCAAAGGCTTACGGCAGGTCTCTCGCGGTGAGCATCCGGACGTGGACAACTTCGACGCCTGCTACTTGCCCGACGGTAGAATCGTCTTCGTCTCGACCGCTTCATACACGGCGGTCCCCTGCTGGCATGGAGTCGAACGTGCTTGCAATATCTATCTGATGGACGCAGACGGCGGCAACGTTCGGCAGTTGTGCTACGACCAGGACCTTGACCTGCATCCGTCCGTGCTGCCGACAGGCCAGGTAATATTCAGCCGGTGGGATTATTCGGGAACCATGCATATCTACCTGCGCCCCCTGATGGTCATGAATCCGGACGGCACGGGCCAAAGGGCAGTATACGGCAGCAATTCCTACTGGCCGAACGCACTATATTTTCCAAGAGGAATACCGGGAGCACCGGGCAAAATCATTGCAATAATCGCCGGCTATCACGGCGTGCCGCGGATGGGCGAGCTGGGTCTGCTGGATATCACCAAAGGCTCACGCCAGGCAGATGGCGTCGTACAGAAAATTCCCGGGCGAGGCATACCGGTACGAACCCTTATCCGCGACAAGCTGGTTGACAAATCCTGGCCGAAGTTTCTCCATCCCTACCCGTTGAGCGATAAATATTTCCTTGTCTCATCCAAACCGAACCAAAAAAGCCCTTGGGGTATCTACCTCGTGGACGTTTTCAATAACATGCTGCCTGTCTATGTCCGGCCCAAATTCGACCTTTTCGAACCTGTTCCATTAAAGAAGATGCCTCGTCCCCCTGCTATACCCGACAGAATCAACCCGGCCGGTGACGAAGCGGTCGTATATCTGGATGATGTTTATGCCGGAGAGGGACTAAAAGGTGTCCCGCGCGGAACCGTGAAAAAGCTGCGGATTCTGGCCTATCACTACGGTTACCCTGGAATGGCCGGGCCGGACAAAATCGGCTGCGGAGGGCCGTGGGAAGTGATGCGAATACTCGGCACCGTGGATGTACACGAAGACGGCTCGGCAATGTTCACCGTTCCGGCCAACACCCCGCTCAGCGTTCAGCCCCTGGACGCAGAAGGCAAGGCAATCCAACTGATGCGAAGCTGGTTCACGGCGATGCCCGGCGAGACTGTCTCCTGCGTCGGCTGCCACGAGCACTCAAAGCAAATCCCAGCGCTTAACCAGAGATTGGCCGCGAGCCGCCCGGCGGCAAAGATAGAGCCATGGTACGGCCCGCCAAGAGGTTTGGATTTCGAGAGAGATGTCCAGCCGGCGCTGGATAAATATTGTGTTTGCTGTCACGACGGCACGGACAAAAAAATGCCGGACCTGCGGGCAGAACGTTTCGCTAAGGACTACCAGGGGCGGCAACTTACAAAACTGGGTGCAAATCGTTTACTTCCCGTAGTACGTGAAGCGCTCGGAGGAACAAAGGTCAAGTATACGCCTGCCTACGAAGCCCTCATACCGTATATTCGCAGAGTCAACATCGAGGACCACGTCGGCCTGCTGGTACCGGGAGAATACCACGCCGACACGAGTGAGCTGATACAGATGCTGAGCAAAGGTCATCATAACGTACAATTAGGCCGGGAAGCCTGGGACAGACTCATTACCTGGATCGATCTGAACGGCCCCTGCCACGGCACCTGGGGCGAGGTCGGCCCGATTCCCGAAGGCGCCGACCGACGGCGGTATGAATTGCAGCAACTCTACGGCGGATCGAAGGATGATCCCGAAGCAATTCCGCAATTGCCTGTCAAACATATCGAGCCGGTAATACCAGAGAAAATCCCTGAAACAAAACGGCAAACACCAGCAGTTGTCGCTTGCAAATTCGATGCTGAACAAGCCCGGCTTCGACAGAACACCAGCGAATCTGCTTTCAAAACACTCGATCTCGGCGAAGGAGTGATAATGAAACTGGTGCGTATTGGCGCCGGCAGGTTCATCATGGGAGATGCGTACGGCGAGACAGATGAACGACCGCCTGCATCGGTTACAATCGACAATGATTTCTGGATGGGAGCTTGTGAAGTCACCAATGCTCAATATAACCGATTCGATCCAGAACACGATTCGGGTTATTTCACCAAGCGTTTCCAGGGGCCGGATGGCCCCGGCCTGTCTCTCGCCGAGCCTGAGCAGCCGGTGGTTCGTGTCTCATGGCGGCGGGCAATGGACTTCTGCCGCTGGCTCTCACGCCAAACCGGCATGAAATTCACGCTGCCTACCGAAGCCCAGTGGGGGTACGCCTGCCGGGCCGGCACGCAAAGCCCGTTGTCGTACGGTAGTGTGGATACAGATTTTTCAATATGGGCAAACGTCGCCGACAAGTCGCTGAGCGTTCATCCCGGGCCGACGGGAGGTCTGGAGTCGAATATTACCGCCCACTTCGGCAAAGGCATACTCGAATCGGCTATATACGGAAGCAACATCCTTTGCGATATACACTTCGACGATGGAGCAATCGCCACAGCCCACGTCGGAAGCTATCGGCCCAACGCGTGGGGATTGTTCGACATGCACGGCAACGCCTGCGAATGGACGCTATCTACGTACAGACCGTATCCTTATAGAGCAGAAGACGACCGAAATGCCCCAACGGAACAGGGTAGGAAGGTTGTGCGGGGCGGCTCATGGTGCGATCGTCCGAAACGATGCCGGTCTGCATTTCGGTTGAGTTATCCGTCCTGGCAGCGTGTCCACAACGTAGGATTCCGCGTTGTCTCAGAGATAGAAACGGCCCAACAAAAATTTGCCGCTTCGGCAAGTCTTGTCAAGGGCGATGGAGCACTGCCCAATACAGATTCAAATAGCAATGGAGACAATTGAGTATGAAAAAGTGTTTATCTAATCGAACAATAATTTGGGTCAGTATCATTATCGTCTTAGGGGGCTTGACTCATACCTATGCCGCTGAAAAGTATTTGTCCCCGACGGCACTGGTCGCCGACAATCAGGGCGAAAAAATCTATATTGCCGAAGCCGACGCCAAACAGATAGCCGTCTTCGACACGGCAGCGACCAAGGTAACACAGACAATCACTGTGCCCGCCGAGCCTACGGGGCTTGCGCTAACGGGAGATGGAGAGCTGCTCTATGTAACTTGTGCCGGACCACGGGGAAAAGTTTGCGTCATCGATACCAGCTCAGGCAAATTGCTGCGCACTTTGGCTGCCGGCCATACTCCCACGGCCCCTGTGCTCAGTCCGGACGGAGAATTTCTCTATGTATGCAACCGTTTCGATAACGATGTCTGGGTAATAAACACGCGGAAAGGCAAAAAAGTCACGGAGATTCTGGCTTTGCGCGAGCCGGTCGCCGCCGATATTTCCTCGGACGGAAGGTGGCTGTTCGTGGGCAATTTGCTTCCTCACGAGTCGGCCGTCGCCGATTCAATTGCCTGTAACGTCTCGGTCATAGATGCCAGAAAAATGGCCTTTGACAGGGACATTGTGTTGCCCAACGGCAGCACGGGGCTTCATGGTCTTGTCGTCTCGCCGGACGGTCGGTTTGTTTTCGTCTCACACATTCTCGCCCGGTACACTGTTCCGACGACCCAGCTTGAACGCGGGTGGATGAATACGAACGCAATAAGCATCATAGACGCCGTAAGTAAGAGACTCATAGAGACGGTTCTTTTGGATGACGTGGATTACGGCGCCGCTAATCCCTGGGCGCTTGCATGTACGAGCGACTCGAAATATTTATGTGTAACTCATGCCGGGACGCACGAGCTAAGCGTAATAGAAATCGAGGCAATGCTCGATAAAATTAAAAGCTACAACAAGAAAGCCGGCAGGCAAACGCAGAGCTTTGCCGGAAGCTCCTATTCGGCATATAATTCGGCCGGTGAAACTCCCTCAAATATACCGAACGAGCTGAGCTTCCTCTACGGCATACGAAAACGGATTAAACTGCCGGGCGAAGGGCCGCGGGCGCTTAAAATCATTGGCAACACTGCCTATGTCGCCCAATATTTCTCAGACAGCCTGGCAATCGTGGATATAAACACCGATTCGAGACCCAGACCGAAATCTGTAGCTCTTGGCTCAAAATCCGGAATGACAACCAGACGAATGGGCGAAATGCTGTTTAATAACGCCGAGATTTGTTTCCAGCATTGGCAGAGTTGCGCCAGTTGTCATCCTTCCGACGCCAGGAGCGATGCTCTCAACTGGGACCTGCTCAACGACGGCCTGGGAAATCCTAAAAATACCAAGAGCCTCCTGCTCGCTCACAAGACGCCGCCGGCGATGGTTTCAGGAGTCCGCGGCAACGCCGAGGCCGCCGTGCGAGCCGGAATCACACATATCCATTTTGCGGTACGCCCTGAAGAAGAAGCCGAAGCAATCGACGAATATCTAAAAAGCCTCGAACCAGTTCCAAGCCCCCATCTCTTTGACGGGGACCCCGTTTCGCAAAAAAATAGCGAAATGGGAACCCACGGCAAGCTAAGCGAATCCGCCGAACGCGGGCAAAAGATCTTCGAGAAAGCAGGCTGCGACTCGTGTCATGCCGGAGAGCTGTACACCGACTTGGAGTCACACGACGTGGGCACTGGTAAAGACCTCGACAAGGATCGGAAGTTCGATACACCGACGCTCGTCGAAGTATGGCGGACAGCGCCGTATCTATACGATGGGCGGGCCGCCACCATTGAAGAAGTGCTGACAAAGTATAATCCTAATGACAAACATGGAGTAACATCAAACCTGGCCGAGACAGAGATAAAAGACCTGGCCGAGTTCATTCTGTCACAATAGAATTAAAAGGAGACTATCAGATGAAAGAAAACAACAGGAGAGATTTTCTGAAAGCTCTCGGACTGGGAGCGGTAATGATAGCAACACCAGGCAGACTGTCTGCCGGCCGCAAACAAGACCGCAGACCAAATATCCTGTGGATTTTGTCCGAGGATATCAGTCCTGACCTAAGTTGCTACGGCACACCAGCGGTGCATACTCCGAACCTCGATAAGCTTGCCGGCCAGGGGATTCGCTTTACTAATGCCTTTACGACCGGTCCGGTTTGTTCGGCCAGCCGCTCGGCAATGATTACCGGAATGTTTCAAACCTCCATCGGCGCTCACAATCATCGCAGCCATCGCGACGACGGCTACACACTGCCTGAACCGGTCCGGCTGATTACCGAGTACTTCCGGGATGCGGGATACTTTACGGCAAACGTTAAAACCGCCGCTCCAGGCGTAAGAGGATCCGGCAAGACAGACTTTAACTTCGAGTTCGAGAACGCCTTCGACGGCGATGACTGGAACCAGCGCAAGGCCGGACAGCCTTTCTTCGCGCAACTGTCAATAAGTGTCACCCACCGGGGCGGGCACTGGAAGAATCTGCGCAGTAGGGGCGGTTCGCGAACCGCCCCTACATCGGTCGATCCTGACAAAATCAAGCTGCCGCCCTACTATCCCGACCATCCGGTCGCGCGAGAGGATTGGGCGACGTATCTCGATTCAATCCAGGTTATGGACGGATACATAGGTAAGATTCTCAAGCGTCTCAATGATGAAAGCCTTGCCGACAATACGGTGGTCATTTTCATAGGCGACCACGGCCGCTGCCACGTCCGCGGCAAGCAATGGCTTTACGACGGCGGCATTCATATCCCATTAATAGTCCGCTGGCCCGGCAGGCTAAAAGCCGGGCAGGTCTGCGACGAGATGGTAAGCGCAATCGACATCTCGGCGACGATACTGAGAATCGCCGGTGTTGAACCGCCCAAACATATCGAGGGCAAAGTCTTTCTCGAAGCCGGTACAAACGGCGATTGGAGGCCCGTCAGCCGGCACGAATATATTATCGCCGCCCGCGACCGTTGCGATGAGACGATTGACCGCATCCGCTGCGTCCGCAACAAGCAGTACAAATATATCCGTAACTTCCTGCCGGAACGACCATACACACAAACAAACGCTTACAAGGAACGCTCCTATCCGATGCTGAATCTCATGAAGGAGCTTCACGCTCAGGGCAAGCTGACAGGAGTCCAGGAATTGTTCATGGCGCCTCGAAAGCCGGTCGAGGAACTTTATGACATCAGGAAAGACCCATACGAAATAAAAAACCTCGCGGCCTCGCCGCAGCATCGGCAGACACTAAACAAAATGAGAGGCATTCTTGAGCGGTGGATCCGGGAAACCGGCGACATGGGGCGATTTCCTGAAAAACCAAGCTCCATTACACAGCGTGACCGAGAAAGGATATACGGACGGTGACATCAAAATTTAGAACAGCTTAATTTTGATTTCCTTATCCTTCCATTCATCGACAAAAGATTTCATATCTTCCAGCAATAATTTCAACTGGTCGGTGTTTTCAAGCAGGTTTTCATAAAAGCTTCCGTCGTTCAAGAGCCTGGCGGCGCTGCCCTGACCGTTATTGACTTTCTCCAAGACCAGCCGAAGCTCTGTCATCGCCCCGCTCAATTGTTCACTCGTATCGATTAATGCAACAATGAGCTGTTCGGACCTGTCATCGACACTTTTCAGAGTCGATGTCCCGGCGGCGGTAAACTTGCGAACTTCCTCGCTCGTATCGACAAAAGCGGTAGTGATTTCTTCCACTTTTGTATCGGCCTTCTGAAGTGTTGTAGTTCCCGCGGCGGCAAGCTTTTCGAATTCTTCCAGCGTAGCGGCGGCCTGCTTGGATGCTTTTGTAAAATTGG
>Ga0207752_1000650_pt1 | contig 16267 bp, 13 predicted proteins | sample Pon2CUnioCityCA_6_FD_187272 | JGI IMG/M metagenome (GOLD analysis project Ga0207752, IMG submission 187272) | Marine sediment microbial community from Union City, CA, USA - Pond 2C Sediment 2 (SPAdes) | ecosystem: Environmental > Aquatic > Marine > Intertidal zone > Salt pond sediment ...
TTCCCGTCCCATAATCTGCCGCTTCATATGGGCATCCGCATTATCCTCACCCACATTGTGCCGGTATTGCGATACCGGTTCATGGGGCGCGAGTTTTTCCAGCCAGATGTCATAATCATGATGCAAACCGGATTCGTCGTCATTGATAAATACGGATGCGGTAATGTGCATGGCATTTACCAGGACCAGACCTTCTTTTACGCCGCTCTCCGCCAGGCACGCTTCCACCTCCGGCGTGATATTGATAAATTCCCGCCGGCTCGAAGTATTAAACCAAAGCTCTTTTCTGTAACTTTTCATAGCTCTTTTTTTCTCCTTGTGCAACATTTATTAGAGTTTGTTCCTTATCTTATCTAAGCGCTCTCTGGCTCCGGGGTCGGTGGTAAAGAGTTTCTCAAGTGCTTCACAGGGATAATCGTGACAATAGGCGCAATTCGCGATGCCTTTTTCTACGGCACAGATTCTGATCCGACAGTCGGTGCAAAACAGCCTTCCGCCCTCGGTTTTACATCCGTCGCAATCCCCGACGTCCTCAGGTTTAGTTTCCCCGCCGTAGTGTTTTGTAATTTGCTGCGCGATATCCACCCTCATATCATATTTTTTCTGTTCGTCCGGCTCTCTTGTTGCCAGATAAATCTGACAGGTCCGGCAGATTAGGCCGCAATATGCCAAATTCTCTTCCATTTTTTTTTCTCCCATATAAAACAGAATTACTTTTTTTCGAGCAGCTTACGATAGACTTCTTCGATTGTATCGACCATCGTATCCGGGGCGAACTTTTCTTTTACGAACTCTCTGCCTTGTTCGCCAAGTTTTTTCCTCAGACTTTCATCTTCTATCAGCTCGGCACAGGCGGCTATTAGCTGGGCGACATTTTTCGGCTCGATAAGCCGGCCTGTGTTTTCATTTACCACTTCCCTGGCGCCGTCCACATCGAAAGATATCGCCGGCCTGCCGCACAGCATCGCCTGCGGCAGCGTTCTTGCAAGACCTTCTCTCAGCGAGCAGTGGACTAGCATGTCTGATGATTGTATTGCCAGCGGAATCTCTCTCGGCGGTAAAAGTCCCGTGAACTTAATCCTGTCGGCCAATCCCAGCTCGCGAACCTGCTGTTTGTAATGTTCCGAAAGATTGCCGTCTCCCACAAACAGCCAGACGCAATTTGCGAACTGCTTCGAAAGCTCTTTAGCCGATTCAATAATATAATCATGGCCCTTGAGCATAAACAGCCGGGCAACGGTGACGAGCACAACTGCGTCTTCGCTGATTCCGTATTTCCGGCGAAAATCATTCCTGCTCTGCTGCGAAATCGGCGCTAAGAAATCGTCTTCTTCGATGGCCGAATATGCCGTGACGTACTGTTCGGGTTTGCCGATTCCCGCGGCGGTCGCCTGTGCCGTCATGGCATCGGCTACGCTGATAAAGAAGTCCGTCCGCTTCGCAGCCGATTTCTCTACTGAGATATAAAACTTATTCAATGCCGCGCTCTGATATGGATGAAAGGCTAAACCGTGTATCGTATGAACAACCACAGGCAGATTATTTTCCCAATTGCCTTTTAAGCTGTAACCGGCGAACCGGCCCAATATCCCGGCCTTGGCCGAATGGGTATGAACGATATCCGGCTGCAACTTAGCAAGCAATTTTTTAATCTGAAAATAGCTAATCGTATCGTTATAAGGATTAATTGCCCTGCGAAGCCTGTCGACGACCATGACTTTATAATCCTGCCCCTGTACCTGGTTGAAAAGCTCGCCCTCGGGCCCCAGCGCCGGCCCGGTCACAAGTGTGACATCATGCCCCCGCTGTGCCAGGAGCTTACAGGTAATAAGTGTATTCTCCTGAGCACCACCTAAGATCAATCTTGTTATTAAGTGAACAATTTTCAATATTTTATCCACATCAAGCACAATCCCTGAGCCGGAGCAAGCCGTCCGGCTGCAGTTCGGTCTTTTGCCTCAAGTATTTCATTAATCTTCTCGGGCTTCCATCTGCCGAGGCCTACCTCGACAAGGGTGCCGACGATATTTCTGACCATATTATACAAAAAACCGTCGCCTTCGACATTGACATATATCCACTTGTCCTCGGCCGTGACGTCACAGCGGAAAATCGTCCGAACGGAGCTTTCGCGCCGGTCGGCGGAGGAGGCGAAGGACTTGAAATCTTTCGTTCCAACGAGCAATTGGGCGGCTTGATTCATCGCTCCGGCATCAATTTTCTTAGGCAGGTGCCAGCATCGATTCAGCCGGAGCACGGGGCGATAGCGGCCGGTGTAAATTGTATAGCGATAAAGCTTGCTTTTGACATCGCCGAGCAGGTCGAAATCCCGTGATACTTCTTCCGCAGACGTCACCACGATCTCATGCGGGAGCCGGCCATTGATTGCCTTGGCGAAATTTTCCGTGGGGATGGGTGAGTCGATTTCGAACAGGCCGACCTGCCCCAGCGCGCTTACCCCGGCGTCGGTCCGGCTGGCTCCGTGGACGTGTGTTCTGGTTCCGACGAGATTCGAAAGGGCCTCGACAAGCTCGCCCTGGATGGTTCTCTTGCCCGGCTGTATCTGCCAGCCTGAGTAACGGCTGCCGTCATACTGTATGGTCAGCTTTATCTTGCGGATAGCCATGCCGGCCATTAAAGCAGTTTTTCAGCGATTTGAACAGCGTTAAGAGCAGCGCCTTTTCGCAACTGGTCGCCGGCCACCCAGATATTTATGCCGCGGTTCTCAGGAACCGATTCATCCTGTCGAATCCGCCCGACAAGAATATCATCTTTGCCGGAAGCATCTATCGGCATCGGAAAACGGTTATTCTCGCGGTCGTCCAGTACTGTAACGCCCACGGCGGTATTCAAAAGCTCTCTCACCTGCTCCGGCGTAATCGGTTCGGTAAACTCCAGGTTAATGCTTTCGCAATGCGCCCTGAAAACGGGAATCCGAATGCACGTGCAGGTAACCGCTATATCGGGACAATCGAAGATTTTGCGGGTCTCCTTGACCATCTTGACTTCTTCCAGATTGTATCCGTTCGGCTGCAGCGCCGAATCATGGCTGAAGACGTTAAATGCAATCTGATACTTGAATGCCTTGCAGGTCGGGTTTTTGCCGGCAAGAATTTCCCGCGTCTGCTCTTCCAGCTCGAGCATCGCCGACTGGCCCGCCCCGCTGGCGGCCTGGTACGTGCTGACAACCATTCGCTTGACGGGATTTGCCTTATGCAGCGGCCAGACCGGCACAATCCCGATAATCGTCGAGCAGTTCGGATTTGCGATGATACCCTTGTTCTGAGCGATGGCCTGCGGGTTAATCTCCGGGATGACCAGGGGCACCTCCGGGTCCATTCTGAAGGCCGAAGAGTTATCCACTACAACCGCACCGGCTTCTACTGCAGGCGGAGCGAATTCTTTGCTGCGGCTCGCACCGGCACTGAATAAAGCGATATCAATACAGTCGAAGCTGTCCTTCGTCAATTCCTCGACGATATACGTTTTGCCCCTGAATTCGATTTTCTTGCCGGCCGAACGGCTGCTCGCCAGCATCTTTAACGAATCGAACGGAAAATCCCGCTCTTCGAGAATCTTCAAAAATTCCTGACCGACCGCGCCGGTCACTCCTGCTATCGCAAGATTACAACCCATACTTACAAGCTCCAAAATATTGTACTAAATTTAAGGGCAGCCGAGACAGACTGCCCATCAAACTTCCCGTGAAGAAAATATCGGCACTTTATAGCGTTTTTTCTACCAAAATGCGACGCTTTTGTCAACAATTTTTGCCGCTTAATAATCAGTTACGTGTATTTTCCGCAGATGTTCGCTGCCATACCGCCGCCATGAGTGAAGCTGTAATAATGCATACGAACACGAAAATCGCCGCCGGCATGGCTGTTTTCGCACCGAAATGTTCCAACGCCAGAACCGTCCCCAAACCGGCGTTCTGCATTCCAATCTCTATCGCAAGCGTTCTTCTTCTGGGTATCTCCATGCGGAAAATTGAGCCGACGCCGTAACCGGCCAGCATCCCGTAAATATTCAAAACCACCCCTGCGGCAAGGATAATCGCCGTCACCTGCGCCAGGTAGGACTTGTTAAGAGCTATCACCAGCGAGCAGATAAATATAATGAACGTCACCGATATCGCCGGGAAAACCGGAAGAATCTTCTCGACTTTGCTCTTAAAGTAATGCCGGACTCCGAATCCGATAAGCAGCGGCACAACCACCATCATAATAACGCTTACCACCATATCCACAAACGGCACTTCCAGCTTCGATCGTGCCAGAAAAAACGTCAGCCCCGGCGTCAATAACGGGCATAATAGCGTCGAGACCGTCGTCAGCGAAACCGAATACGCCGTATCGGCTTTGGCGATATAACTCATCACGTTACTCGCCATAGCCCCCGGCGCCGAACCGGTCAGTATCAATCCAACAGCAATCTCCGGCGGCAGATGAAACAATTTGGCCAGAACAAACGCCCCGACCGGCATGATACTGAACTGGGCCGCCGAGCCGATTAAGACGATAGCCGGCCTTCGGACGATTCGCTTAAAATCCTCGAGCTGCAAGACTGCCCCGATCCCGAACATCGTCAGCGCGAAGAACCAGTTCATTCCCTTTCCCAGCCGAAACGAAGGTGGCAAAACACGCTCGACAGTCACGGCAAAAAACCAAGTAATAGCCTTCTCTAATTCCAGGAACAGTCCCGGCCAAAAATACGCCGCCACCCCGAACAAAACCACCCAAACCGCAAAATATTTCGTATAAAAGGTAAGTATCTTCTTAAACATATCACAAAGTATAAAGTTCTGTCGTACTTCTTACAATCTCAAAAGTGCCCTGCTTCAAGTGCTTTACAAAATCACAGGGATGCATGTCATCTTTGCAGGTAAAGAACAGAAAGAGCCATCCCCATCCCGATAATGGCAATCGGGATGAGGCTGCCACCCAACCCGGATTGGCGAAAAACGGGTGGCAGCCTCAAAGCCGCAGGCTTTGGGGATGGTTGCACCTATATTTGTTACACGTACCCAAATCAAAGGCTCATAAATCCTTTGACTTCTCGCTTTTGGGGAGTATCCTTAATTTATGAATTATTCACAGTGGAGACAATATGGCTCAGAAATCCAAGATCGAATGGACTGAATCGACCTGGAATCCTGTCACCGGATGTACAAAAATCAGCGCCGGCTGCAAGAATTGCTACGCGGAACGGATGGCCCGCTGCCGTTCAATGTATCGCAGTGACAAGCTCAAGTCAGCTTTATCTGAAATCCAAGCGTAGGAATAATTATGAGAAAAAGCTTCAGCAAACTCATCAAAAGGTTACTTACGATCCTGCCGATTGTCGCGGCGGTTGTGGTGGTTGCGTATCTGGTGACAAACAGGCCCGGCCCTGAACGAAAGCAGGAGGAAGAATCGACAAGGACGCTTCGGATCATTGAGGCACCTTCCGTAGATCTGGTTCCTCGGGTTATTGGTTATGGTGTTGCCGAGCCCGGACTGGTATGGGAGGCTGTCGCAGAGGTTAAAGGCACGGTCTCATCCGTACACCCGCGCTTGAAATCCGGAGAATTGATTGGCGGCAAAAGCGTGGTGATACAAATAGAACCCGCAGAATACGAACTGGCGGTAGCCCGCCTGGATGCGAGTATTGAGGAGACCCGGGCAAGAATAACAGAGCTTGGCGTGGACAAGGAGAATACCAAAAAATTGCTTGCAATTGAGCAGCGATCGTTAGAGCTGGCCCGAATATCGTTTGAACGTAAGCTTGAGTTATTGAAAAACAAGGCCATCCCCCAGGATGAGGTCGACCGTGAGGAGAGAGATTATCTTCAGCAGAAACAAAAAGTTCAGCAATTAGAAAATACTCTTGCGTTGATCCCGTCAAAACGAGAGGCCTTGAGTTCGACCCTTGCCGTACATCAATCCACTCTCGAACAGGCCAGGATAGATCTGGCCAAAACCACCATAACAGCTCCTTTCGATTGCCGGCTCGGCGATGTGCGTATTGAAGCCGGTCAGTTTGTGCAGGCCGGCCAGTCACTTTTCCAAGCCCACTCTACCGCTGTCACCGAGGTCGAGGCTCGGTTTCGGATCGAAGAGTTGCGTAATCTCCTGAGTGAAAAGATGCGCAGGCAATTTCAGCCGGGGTTGGGCACGGGTGCGTTCAAACAAATATTCCAGGATGTCCGCGTTCTTGTCAGCCTGCAGAGCGGTGACTGGTCAGCAGAATGGGAAGCACGAATAGACAGGTTCCGTGAGGCGGTGGACCCGAAAACGCGGGAGATGAAAGTCGTGGTCGCCGTTGACCGTCCATACGAGAAAGCCATGCCCGGCGAGCGCCCTCCTTTAACGGCGGGCATGTTCTGCCGGGTGGAGCTTCAAGCCCCTGTCCGTCCGGGAAGCGTGGTTGTGCCACGAACCGCCATTCACGACGACAGTGTATTCGTCATTGATCAGGAACACCGGCTGCAAAAAAAACAAGTGGAAGTGGATTTTGTCCAGTCTGAATTTGTTGTCATCAAATCCGGGCTGTCACCCGGAGAAATGGTAGTCGTATCCGATCCCTCTCCGGCTATCATCGGCATGAAAGTTTCGCCTGTGACGGATGAAGGTCTGAAACAACGTTTGCCGACCTTAAGCCAGGGAAAAAGGGTGAAACAATGATACGTTTTTTTACAGGACATCCCACTGCGGCCAACTTGTTGATGATAACATTTCTCGTGGCCGGCGCTCTGACCACGCCGAGTATTTTGCGGGAGACTCAGCCCGATTTCGCACCCACCGAGGTCGAGATCCGCATCCGTTATGCCGGAGCCACCGCGCAGGAGGTCGAAGAGGTGGTCTGCCGACGGGTGGAGGACGCCATTGACGGCATCAATTTTGTGAAGGAAGTCCGCTCCGACGCCCGGGAGGGAATTGCCTCGATTATCGTTGAAATGAGCACCGACGGCAATATCCAGACGTTTTTAAGCGATATCGAAACCGAAATCGACGCCATCGATGATTTTCCGCAGGAAGTGGAACGCCCTGTCATTTCTGAACTCGGCAGGACCGATTCGGTATTGTCCTTACTTGTCGCCGGCCCGATGAACGTGCCGGATCTCAAAGCTTATTGTGAAGACCTGAAGGAACGGATGCAGGAAGTGGGTGTTTCACTGATAAACATCGAGGGATTTTCCGATCACCAGTTGCGGATTTCCCTGTCTGATGCAGCGCTGCGTCGAGTTGGACTCAGCGCCGCCCAGGTGGCGGCACGCATTGCCGCTCAAAGCAAAGACATTCCCCTGGGAACCCTCGAAACCCGCGAAAGAGAGATTCTGCTTCGTTTTGTAGATCAGCGCCGTACTCCCGCGGCCCTGGAGAATCTCGTCATTCTGGCCACTCCGGAAGGCGGAGAGCTCCGCCTGGGGGACATTGCCAGAATCGAGGATCTGTTTGAACTCGATGAAGAAAAAATCATGAAAGACGGTAGGCGACATGCGCTGCTGAAAATCGAGAAATCAAAAACCCAGGATGCAATCCGGGTGGCCCAGAAAGTAAAAGCCCTTATAAAAAAAGAGCGTGAGCGTCACCCGCAAATTGAATTGACGATCACTCAGGACGAAACAAATATTCTGAAGGACCGGCTCAATATGCTCGTAACCAACGGCATCCAGGGGCTGCTGTTGGTATTTGGCACTATGTGGCTGTTTTTCAATATTCGCATCTCTTTTTGGGTGGCCATGGGCCTGCCGGTTTCTTTTCTCGGGGCCTTTATTCTTGTCCCTCACTTAGGCCTCAGTATCAACATGTTTACCATGGTCGGCCTGTTGATGGCCCTCGGTCTGCTGATGGACGACGCCATTGTCATCGCGGAAAATATCATGGCTCACCGGCAGCGCGGGAAATCGCCGCTCCGGGCAGCGGTGGACGGCACGAAGGAAGTAGCCGCAGGTGTCATTTCTTCCTTTCTTACCACAATTTGTATTCTGGGGCCCCTGGCCTTTATTGAGGGGCAGATAGGAAAGGTCCTGCGAGTGGTTCCTATGATGCTGATCCTGGTGTTGGCCGTGAGCTTAATCGAAGCGTTTTGGATTCTTCCCGCTCACATCAATCACGCCATGCACGGCTTTGATCTGAATAAAACAAACCGTTTTAGAAAGCGCTTTGATGCATTCTTCAACTGGATGCGGGACCGTCTGGTGGGCGGTTCTGTCGAGGTGCTGCTGAAACGGCGTTACCTTTTTCTGACTTCGCTTATCGGGTTATTCATCTTTTCGATGGGAATGTTGGCATCCGGTAAAATAAAGTTTGAGGGGTTTCCGGACCTGGAGGGTGATGTTGTGATGGCCCGGCTGCTTATGCCCCAGGGAACACCGCTTTCAAGGACCGAAGCGGTCGTGACGCATGTTTTGTCCGCCTTGCAAAGGACCAACCAACGTTTTAAGCCGGATCAACCCGACAATCAAGACCTGATCCGAAACACCTATGTCCAGTATAACCTGAATACGGAAGCCTTTGAAAACGGGCCCCATGTGGCCACCATCACGGTTGATTTGCTGACCGCTGAAAAACGCTCCGGCACGATCGAGGCGTATCTGGCTGCCTGGCGCGAGGAAATCGGAAACTTGCCGGATGTGCTCAGCCTCGCTCTGGGCGAGCCGGGCTTCGGACCCGGCGGCCGCCCCATTGAAGTGCGTCTCCGGGGAAAAGACCTTGATGAAATGAAAATGGCCGTATCGGATTTAAAGGTGTGGTTTGGCCAATTCAAGGGCGTAGTAAACCTGGCCGACGATCTCAGGAGCGGCAAACCCGAGATCCGCATGCGGATGCGGGAAGATGCATATGGTATCGGGATCGATGCGGTCGATGTCGGCCACCAGTTGCGGGCGGCATTTCAGGGACTCGACGCCGATGAGATCCAGGTTGGGCCGGAGTCCTACGAGATAGAGGTCCGTTTGGCGGGCATGGATCGGAACGACCTGCATGACATTGAAAATTTCAATCTTGTCCTTGCCGATGGAAACCAGGTGCCGCTAAGGGCGGTGGTTACATGGAAAATGGAGAAAGGATGGGCACGCATCGCCCGTTTCAACGGCATGCGGGCGGTAACCTTGCGCGGTGATGTGGATACCCGTCTGATCAACACCAATGAATTGATGAGTATTTTTCGCAAAACCTATCTCAACGATTTCAACAAGACATATCCGGATTTGCAGTTGGCGATTGCCGGATCTCTGGAAGAAACCAACACTACCCGCAAGTCGATGCTCGGAGCCTTGATTATCGGGCTGATCGGGATTTTTATCCTGCTCAGCTTTCAGTTCAGAACCTTTACCGAACCGTTCATCGTGATGCTGGCCATCCCTTTTTCGCTGATCGGTGTCATTTGGGGTCACGGTCTTATGGGTGTGTCCATGAGCATGCCAAGTCTGCTTGGTTTTATCGCTTTGGGCGGTGTTGTCGTCAATGATTCCATTTTGCTGATTATCTTCTTAAAAAACGCCCGGAAAAAAGGAATAGCCATGCATGATGCCGCCTCTCAGGCCAGCAAAGACCGGTTCCGGGCCGTGCTGCTGACATCAACTACCACTATTGCCGGACTTTTGCCGTTGTTGTTCGAGAAAAGCCTTCAGGCCCAAATTCTCATCCCCCTGGTCATCAGCACCACCTTCGGGTTGATAGCGAGCACAACTTTGGTATTATTGGTGATCCCGTGTATGTATTTGATCCTCGGGGATTTCGGGATCGTGGAGAAAATCGACGCAGGGTCATCTTCATCGCCCAATGCAATCGAAGTAGCATAAGACTGATATGATCTACAAAAACAAATCGAAATTAGCCCCGGGGATATAAGCGCTCACGAGTATTTTACGGCTCAGGCTAATATATCTTTGTAGTCGGCGCAGAATTTTTTTCTTTTGCAATTTGGGCAATGGGTGCCTCTCCAGATGCTGTCGAATTGCTCCATGATCTTGCCGACCAAGACTTTATCGTCGGTAATGATGCCGGACTCGAAGTTTCTTTTGTGCCCGCTCTTTGCGCCCATTCCGGCGCCGGTCAGGTTGGCGCTGCCTGTGTAGGCAAAGCTGCCGTCAATTATTACGGCTTTGAGATGGACTCTGGGGCATAAGATTCGTTCAATGCCGCGTATCAGATTCGGGTATTTATCGAAATCATTACGAAAGGCCGGGCCTGGCTCTTTGCCGTGGAGCAGTCTTATCTCTACCCGTTTGTTGACTAAATCGGACAGGACTTCGAGAAACGGCACCATTTGGCCGGCTTTATCAACGTGAAGGTCCTTTAAGTTTGACGTCGCAAGCCAAAGAAACCGGCGGGTTTTGTTGATACGCCCGCAAATTACTTTCTCGTATATATCTCTGTCTGTAATGTATTCGAGCATTCCGGGACGACCCGAATCTTAAATATTCCAAGTGTTGTTATTTTAATCACGAACCAGGCATTAAGCAATGCGACGGTACGGCCGCTGCGACAGAAATGAAGGCAAATTAAGATTTAGAAACAATCGTGAAAAATCTTGAGGAACTTCTTATTGGACTTATTGTGCCGTTTTGCTATTTATCCGAGCGCTGCTGATGTGTCTCTTGTTCCTGCTGTTGATCGGATTTTTGCTGCTCTTTCGCCTGGGGCCCTTTTGTGGACTTTTTATCGGGCTCTTTTTTATCGGTTTTTTCACGCTGGATCGCATCATATATTTCTCTGCGGTGAACCGGTATCTCCTTCGGAGCAGTAATACCCAGACGAACCTTGTCTCCACGAACATCGACTATTATAATCTCGACATCGTCACCGATCATTATTGACTCATCTCTTTGTCTGCTTAGAACCAACATCGTTAACTCCTTTTGTCGGCGGGTTTTACTATAATATTATACATTACGTTAATCCCCGGCCAACTGTTCGTCCTTTTGCTCCTTAAATAAACTTATATGCCCTTATTTTATAATTACTTAGCTTAAAAAACAGCTTAAACCCACAATTGATTGACACAAATATATTTCGGCTAATTTCGAGAGCAAAAACAACCACTTTTATTTTTTTTTGAGCAATTGTGTCCGAATTAAATGAATAAAAACTATATGTATTTATTATACATACACTTATGTAAAACGAAAGACATGAAAAAAAGATATGTTAATTTTGCCGGATTTAATTTATTTATTGCTTGGCCTCGTGTTTTCGCCAATAATCATAGCGAACAGCCATCCAGTAACCCGCCACCGAGCCCAATGTTCCGAAAACCACCATCTGCACAGGGAGTATTGAAACCACAGAATTAGAGAAAAAAGCCGGTGGCCAGTTTTCAACCAGATACGGCAGATCTCTGGCATAAATGCTTGCCATAACTGCAATTATAAAAGCAGTGGCGATAGAGGGCCAGATATAGCTGACATTCAGAAATTTTTTCACAACAAAGGCAGCAGCCCCAAACGAGACTAATACGGCAAAAACCGCCTGCCCGACAGCAGGTTGGCCCACAACCGAACCGAGCCTTACATCCTGAGCGACTATCCTTATACAAAATTGAGCTACGGCAATTGAGCAAACCAGAGCAAGGATTATATTAAAATACATACCAGGTCCCGACTTATGTTTTTGCCGATCCGGCTTTTTTTTATTAGGACTTAATTTCTGAGCCAGCAGGACACCGGCAAAGCCGGCGGCAACCATAAACAGCCAGAAGAATGACTCCCATTTTAACGATGCAGCAAGTGCCAAACGCTGCTGCAGTGTCGGATTTAATTGAATCAGGCCCGCCATGCTTCCGGAGCGCACGGCCCAAACAGTCAGCCCGGCCGGAACTGCAAGAATCCCGATTTCCCGTCCATACGGCCATGCAACAAAGTAACCGATGAAGCCGGCAACAAAAGCCAAAACCACCAGGACCGCCGCATCCCTGATCCCCATAGCAGCAACTCTGCCGAATGGTTCAGCCATAGGCCGGGCTAAAATACCTATTAACAGCACGCCGACAGCCGCAGCAGCAGCAATTCTCAACTTCATTGGCCAGGATAATTCCATAACTTAAGTCCTTAATGCTATAGACGATAAAGTACCAGCAAAATTTATTCAGGTCAATAACATATTCATCATGTCCTTATCTTATTCGGCGTTCCAAGGGTGATGGTTAATTTTTGGGCTTGACTGTTCATCTTTTTTAATCAACAATCAAAAGCTACAGTAAATGCTGTCAAAGAGTGTTGAGATTTACTCTAACCTGACGATAGAAAGAGAAGGAACAGAACACAAGAGACTTACGATATGAGAACCTGTCTTAAGCTTCTCATTGATGATGCCGAACAGACAGTATGACCTCGCGTTAACAACGGAGGTAAATATTAATGGATTATAATGGGCGAGGTGAACTGTGAAACAACCGGATATTGAAAATTACAGCATCACTAAATCGGAATCGCAGACCGTACTGAACGGCCACCTTAAGAACTTTGCAGTAGATTCCGACAGAATGCTCGGCCTGGCGGGTGTAAGATTTCACTTTATTGGAGCCGGGGGTATCGGAATGAGCGGACTTGCACAGCTTCTGATGAAAAACCAGGCAGTGGTAGCCGGCTCAGACCAGATGCCAAGCGAAGTTGTGGAAAGTATTTGCCGGATGGGAGCCGATATTAAAGTCGGTCATCGCCCCGAGAACCTCAGCACTGAAACCGACGCGGTTGTTATCTCGGCAGCGATAAAAGACAATAATCCCGAGTTAAAACAAGCACGCGAGAGAGGATATAAGGTATATAAGTACGCCGAAATGCTGGGGGAGCTGATAAGCCGCTACGAGGGCATTGCCGTGGCCGGCACTCACGGAAAAAGCACTACAAGCGGATGGCTCATACATCTGCTCAAACAGGCCGGGATAGATACGAACTTCATCATCGGGGCAAAAATCAGCCAGTTAAACAGCTCTTCCGGCGTCGCGGACAGTAAGTACTTCGTTGCCGAGGCCTGCGAATACGACAGGAGCTTTTTGAACCTTAAGCCCAAAATAGCCTGTATACTCAATATCGAGCAGGACCATCTCGATTATTACAAGAATGAAGATGAAATAGTCGAAACCTTTGGTGAATTTGCGCTGGGGATTAAAAAGGACGGCATACTTATCGCCAACGGCCAGGATGCCAACTTGATAAGGATTCTCAGACGGCTGGGAAAAGACCTGCGATATGAGACCTTCGGGCTCGAGAAGAATTGCAATTTTTATGCAGAGAATATCGGGCTGAATGACGGGCTTTACTCTTTCGACGTCTATTATAATAATCAGCTTCTGGGTGCGGCGAGAATTTCACTGCCCGGCAAGCACAATATCCTCAATGCACTGGCAGTGATCGCAATGGCGATTAAAACCGGGATCGAGCCTCAGCAAGCACTCGAATTGCTGCCGGGCTTTACAGGTATCGACCGCCGGCTAATGCTCAAGGGCCAATATCACGGCATAACCGTTCTCGATGATTACGCCCACCATCCGACCGAGATAAAAGCGTCGCTCGCGGCTATACGGCAGAAATATCAGTTGAAGCATATTTGGTGCGTTTTCCAGCCGCATCAGTACAGCAGAACGAGGTTTTTGCTTGATGATTTTGCGGAAAGTTTTAAGCTTGCAGACGTAACAATTGTGCCGGAAATTTATTTTGTCCGGGATTCGCAGGAGACGAAAAAAGAGGTTAATGCGCAGATACTGGTTGAAAAAATGCAGGAAAACGGCACAAACGCGCTGTTTATTGAGAGCTTCGATGCGATCTGCGATTATCTAAAGCGAAACGTCAGTCCCGGTGAGCTGGTGGTTACTATGGGAGCAGGTGATATTTGGAAGGTAGCAGATGAGTACATTCAGTGGCTTAGAGCAAATTGTTGAAACAGACTATCCGCTGGCCAAACGAACATGGTACGGGCTCGGCGGTCCGGCTGATTATTTTATAAGACCCAAAACTATCGATCAGCTCAAAGAAGTCGTCAAACGCTGCAACGAAAATGAGCTGCCAATTTATGTGATGGGTTTCGGCTCAAATCTTCTTATTGGCGACGATGGACTGCGGGCGGCCGTGATAAAGCTCGAATCCGAGCAGTTCTCACAGATTGAGTACGACAAACAAGAGATTACCGCCGGGGCCGGAGCGGAATTGAGCAGGCTGGTTCTAACATGCGTGGAAAAAGGACTCTCCGGCGTCGAATCTTTGACGGGAATACCCGGCTCGGTGGGCGGGGCGGTGAAGATGAATGCCGGCGGTAATTTCGGAGATTTCGGCTCGGCAGTAGAAACCGTTACCCTGATGGACAGCGCCGGCAATATTTTTGAAAAAAGCAAGCCGGAACTGGTATTTGACTATCGCAAGACAAACATTATTGCGAAATTTATTTTGAACGCCCGGCTGAAACTCAACCAGGCCGACCCGGAGCAAATTATGCGGACGGTCAAGGAAATCTGGATTCATAAAAAGAACAATCAGCCGCTGAACACGAAAAATTCAGGCTGTATATTCAAGAATCCGCCAGGCGCATCCGCCGGAGCTTTGATCGACAGGGCAGGTCTGAAAGGACTTCAGATTGGCGGGGCCGTCGTCAGCGACAAGCACGCCAATTTTATAATCGCCAAAGAAGGATGCAGCAGCCGTGATGTCACCAGGCTGATAGAAGCCATAAAACAGAGAGTTAAAGAACAGTTTAACGTTGAGCTGGAGCTCGAAATCGAAATCTGGGATTAAACTGGTGCGGTCAGCCGTACCTAATTAGAAGCCATACTACATTGGAAACAGAACGCAGCAAAATAAAAGTAGCCGTTCTTGCCGGCGGCATCGGCTCTGAGCGCCAGATCAGTCTCCAGAGCGGCGAATGTGTCGCCGAAGGATTGAAAGAAGCCGGCTTCGATGTGTTAACAGCCGACATCCGGCCGGACAATCTTCAAATATTGAACGATACAAGCATCGACGTCTTCTTTCCGGCACTGCACGGCAAATTCGGCGAAGACGGCCAACTTCAGCAAATGATCGAGGACAGGTCGCTTCTCTATGCCGGCAGCGGACCGAACGCAAGCAGGCTCGCATTCGATAAAATGGTGAGTAAAATGATCTTCGAGGACGCCGGCGTATCCACACCTTCCGCTATCGAATTCGGCGGCGATACAGATATCGATATGCTTGAGGAACAATTACTGAATCTTTCCAACAGATACGTTGTAAAGCCCATAAGACAAGGTAGCAGCGTAGGTGTGAGTATTGTCTCGACGCCGGCCGAAGCCATCGAAACCGCCAGGGAAACATACAGCGAGTTCGGCGACTGTATGATCGAGCAATTCGTGCCGGGAAAGGAAGTGACGGTGGGTATTCTGCACGGCCGGCCTCTGCCGATTATCGAGGTGCGGGTAAAAAGCGGCTTTTATGACTATCGCGCAAAATATCACGATGAGCAAACCGAGTACCTCTTCGATACAGTGACAAACCCGGCCGTGGCGGCAAATCTCAGCCGGGCGGCGGTCGACTGCTTCGAAGCACTTGGCTGCCGGCACTTTGCAAGAGTGGATTTTGTGCTGAGCAACGAGAAAATCGCTTATGCTCTGGAGGCCAACACAATACCGGGCTTTACAAACCATTCACTTTTGCCCAAGGCCGCGGCAAAAGCGGGACTGCCGATGAGCGAACTGTGCGCCGATATCGTCGAAGCGGCGTATTCGACGCTGGCCGGGCGTAAAGTATAAAACAAGACGTAATATTATGGCTACCAGCAGACGAAAAAAGAACAAAACAAAAAGAATATCTTTCAAACCCGGTATACTCAAGAAAAGAAAAAAGCAGCGTGTAAACTGGTTCGGACCGAGTTTAATAATAATCATGAAAGTATTGGCAGTCGTCTGCGTTATCAGCGGGATAGTCTTCGGACTGGTGTATCTGGAGAAATACGTAAAAGAGAATGTCCCCGCCGCCGAAGGAACGGTTGAACTGGAGCTCGCCGGCGTTCCCTTCTGGGCCAGCGACCAGCTCACCCAGCAAGTCCACGAAGCGGCAATAGGAAATGCCGGCAGCGATCTCAGGGAAAATCTCGTTCAATCCGTGCAGCACAATCTCGATCAATTCACTGCCTGGCTGGACGATATAAAAGTACGGTTCATCCACGATACACTTCGCGTCGAGGGCCGGTGGCGAAAACCCGTAGGTTTGGTCAAGTTCGGCCGGCTCAAATTCTACGTCGATGCCGAGCGAGTTGTGCTGGATTTTGTGCCGCTGCCGGATTTGCCGATAGTCGAGATAGAAGGGCTGCCGCCGGTC
>Ga0207752_1000651_pt1 | contig 16249 bp, 11 predicted proteins | sample Pon2CUnioCityCA_6_FD_187272 | JGI IMG/M metagenome (GOLD analysis project Ga0207752, IMG submission 187272) | Marine sediment microbial community from Union City, CA, USA - Pond 2C Sediment 2 (SPAdes) | ecosystem: Environmental > Aquatic > Marine > Intertidal zone > Salt pond sediment ...
GCTAATCTCAAGCTCGCCCTGCGAAGCCATGAGCGTGCTCGTTGGCTCGGGCTTAAAAACAGGCTCATGGGGCTTTTCCGACAGAAACAGCACAAGGCTCCCGCACGGCGGAAGCTCGAAGCGGGCTTTTACGCCACGGTCCTCTTTTTCAAACGGGTACGTGGAAATCTCTGCCGTAGCCGGATTCCATTGCTCGATGCCGCCGCCGGCAGATTTGACCAGCCCCGCCGAAGGCTCCTCAATGCTCGTATTGACCAGCAGCAGGAATTCGCCATCCTCAAGTCTTCGTCTGTGGTGGAACAGGATACCTTTATCGTCTTTGTCGCGTTCGATGGCAAATCTGTCCTTCGAAGCCGCCAGCAACATTTGCGGCACATCGGCCGGTTCGACCTGCTTCCATGAGGAATTTTTTGCCGCTTCGACACCATCCTTAGAAGGACTGCCGTCAACATATTCAGGCGACCGGCCGCAGCAGATAACCTTGCCGCCGGCTTGAACGTATTCGCTGAGCAGGTCAATCGTTCGCCGGTTGAGATTTTCCGTCAGGGGCGGCAGTACTACTGTACTGTAAGACTGTTGGCCTATCTTGAATAACGGCCCTTCGGTCGAACCGTGCCGGGCGATGATATCCTCGCATCCGATGTCATACTCAACTTGAGCTTTTGAAAGCGATACTATCATCTGTTGGAACTGATTCCCAATCTCGTTGAGTCTGCCTTTCGGAATCGAATCTCCCTGATACATCCATGTAGTGGTTGTCGGCTCGATTACGAGTATTTTGTTAATCTGCCGGCCTTGCGACATAACCAGCGACAGTCTCGCAAAGTACTCGGCCATCATGTGGTACGCCTTCCACCAGGGCTCGTGATACGAGAAAGACTGCGGATGGTCGCGCTTTCGCGCACCTCTTATCGTGATGTACGAGAGATGCTCATCGAGGGTATTGGCTCCGAGCACATAAAGCCAGTCGCCGATTCGTTTCATATCCTCGAAACGCAGGTCCCAGCCGCCTGCGCCGTACGCCTCGCACAATGTCCTTTCTTTTCCCAACTGGTTGGCTACGCTCGACAGCTCCTTTACCGCCCGGACATTGCCGAACTGTGCATGGGTGTCCTCGCGATATTGATTCATCAGTGTATCGATTGCGGGCCTCTGGTGCCAGGCATACATCGCCATATTGTCGCCGCCGTGGCCGGCACCGGGCCAGCCGTGTTCCCAGTAGTGGCCGGTGAATTCCAGATTGTACTTTTCGCAGTACTCATAGCAGGGCTTGGCCCATCTTTCGATAAACTGCTCGAGCAGGAGGCAGTAGTAGTTATGGCGGACGCGCTTCCAATCGCCGACGGGTCGGGCAAGCTGGGGCAGATGGTCGATCAGGCTGTACCCCCAGCGTTCTTGAAACAATTGCGGCAGATGGTCCGACCAGTGGAGACCGCCGGCGGGAGCGAGGTGCGGCTCATCGGTGAACCAGCCGGGCACGCGCTTGCCGAAGTGCTCGCCGATGTGGCGGCGATATTTCTCCATAGTTACCTCAATGAACTTCTCCGTGACGCCCGGTTTGAGCAAATCGACATAGTACTTGCCACCAAACCAGCCGCCGGTTGGAGCGAGTCGGATTGATGCCACCAGATAACGGCCTTCATCGAAGGTCTGACCTTTTCGGATATTATCAGTGATGTTCTTGTATACATCGCCGGTTATCTTAAAGACGGCCACGATGTTGTCATCAAGGCTTGGGGCCGTCTTGACCTCGTTGAGGGTAAGGCCCTTACCTCGCGATTCTGGCATGGCTTCCGGCACGAGTCCCCCGGCAAAACCCGAAGGGTACGAGTTCTCATCGTAGATCCAGACGTTCATATCGAGCCGCTCAGCTTCTTCGAGGGCGACTTTCCAGAGCCTGAACCACTCCGGCGAAAGATACGGCGTCATCAGTCCGGGCCTGGGATGAACAAAGACCTGCTTTACCTGCTGGCCGGCCAGATCCCGCAGAGTGCTGATAATCTGCTTGTCGGTCAGCATATCGTTCCACACCCATAAGGGCGCCGAGTGGTAATGACGCGGAGGATCGGAAAATTCTTGCCTGACTGATAATGAATCAACCGCTTTTGACTTGGTGTAAGGAAAAACTATAATGATACAAACAACAACCGAGACAATAACGCCGGGCTTTTTTGTGATTGAATTGCTCATAATAAAATCCTGTTCGACCTTAACTTACATTGGTATATTCAGATTGTAATAACGCAAACAGGGAAATCCTGCTGCTATAAACTCTTCAATGTACGGCAGAATATGATAATTTATTGTTTATTACACTGCAAGAATAGAGATATACTTTTACAAAACATGTGGATTTGATTGAACAGTAAAGATACAATGAACAAAAAAGAAACTCACAGGAAAAGACAGATAAAACGGGGTGCACAAGATGAGATATACCGAACTGTTTAAAACTTTGGTACTAACGCTTTTATTTTATTGCTGCTCGTCCGGGCTGGCTGCCGGCGACAATGCTTTGCTCTGGCAGATTGGCAAGGCGGATAATGATACTGCGGAATTTGCCCTTGGCCCGGACAGGAGCAACCAGTACTCGACAACTTTCAGCAATGATGCTCTGTTTGTGGCCGGCCGGTCGAATCCGAAAGAGGACTGGCCTTATATACAGCCGGGACCGGCGGATGTCTGGGCAGGGAGCAAGAGTCACACTTTTACAATCCTTTTCGGTCTGAAAGCAGCGTCAAGTGAAGGCAAAGGACAGATTGTGCTGGATTTTGTCGATACGCACAGCGCCAGCCCGCCGAAAATGGAAATTAAGATCAATGACATATCCTTTATCCGTGAATTGCCAAAGGGCGCCGGCGACGCTTCGGCTCACGGCCAGCCGGACAAAGGCCGTGAGTGCCGGCTGGTAATTGACTTTCCGGTCGGGGCATTAAAGGTAGGCACTAATAATATGACGATCACTTCATTGGAAGGCAGTTGGGTGCTATACGACCAGGTGGCTATGACTGTGCCGTCAGGCTTTAAGGCCGGCCCGGTCGAACCGCAAACCAGGCTTTTGGGTATTCACAGCCGGCCGTACCTCATTAAGGATAATGAAGGCAATATGTGCCAGCCGGTTCTGGTTTCGGTCAGTCACATTGGCGAACCGGTAGAGGCAGTTGCCGTCGTCAACGGAAACGAATCGGCAAAACAGTCACTGACATCAGGTTTCAACGTCATCGAGGGATTAGCGCCGGCTGTTCAGGAGCCGACTTCGGTGCAGGTCGATGCCGTGGTGAACGGCAAGTCAGTCGGTAAACAAAAACTGACCATCAATCCGGTCCGGAAATGGGAAGTATATTTGCTGCACCACTCACACGTTGACATCGGCTACACGCACGTTCAGACCGAAGTCGAACAGAAACACTGGCAATATTATAAGCAGGTCATCGATCTGGCACGAGAGACGGTGGACTACCCACCCGGCTCAGCGTTCAAATGGAACGCCGAAGTGCTGTGGGCTGTGGATAGTTACCTGAAGCAGGCTTCGGCCGAAGAGATCGAAGCTTTTATCGACGCCGTGAAAAAGGGCTGGATCGGTCTGGATGCTTTGTACGGCAACGAGCTGACTGCTCTTTGCCGGCCGGAAGAGCTTGTTCGTCTGGTGGATTTTGCCCAAACACTCCGGCAGCGTTTCGGTGTCACAATCGACACAGCGATGATCACCGACGTGCCCGGCTATACGTGGGGAATCGTGCCGGTCCTTGCCAAAAGCGGCGTGAAATATTTCTCAGTCGGTCCTAATCGCGGGCACCGTATCGGCTATACACTTTCAACATGGGGCGACAAACCCTTCTACTGGGAATCACCCTCGGGACAGGACAGCATTCTCTGCTGGGTCGCGGGCGAAGGTTATTCCTTCTTTCACAGCGGGCGACTTGACGGTGGAAGGCTCTTCAACTATCTGAAGCGTTTGAGTGACTCCGAGTATCCTTACGATATGGTTCAGCTTCGCTATTCTATCGGCGGCGACAACGGCCCGCCCGACCCGGACCTGAGCGATTTCGTGAAAGATTGGAACGCAAAGTACGCTTATCCCAGGTTGATAGTGGCTACTACGACAGAAATGTTCCGGGAATTCGAACGTCGATATGCCGACCAAATACCAAAAGTCCGCGGCGATTTCACGCCGTATTGGGAAGACGGCGCAGGCTCGTCTGCCGCCGAGACCGCCATTAACCGCGAGGCCGCAGAACGGCTGGTTCAGAGTGAAACGCTCTGGGCCATGCTCAATCCGGCGGAATATCCCGCTGAACTGTTCCGGGAGGCGTGGCGTAACGTCATTCTCTACGACGAGCATACCTGGGGAGCACACTGCAGTATCAGCCAGCCTGAAAGCGATTTCACAAAGGCCCAGTGGAAAATCAAACAGGCCTTTGCTCTTAACGCCGATTTACAGTCTCGCAATCTTCTGAATAACGCATTAGCCGGACATCGAAAAACGGAAAAACAGGTCACGGCAATCGACGTGTTCAATACGTGCTGCTGGAATCGAACGGACCTGGTTGTTTTGCCTAAGGACATGAACCTGGCCGGTGACGTTGTCAAAAACTCCGAAGGGCAAAGTATAAACTCACAGCGGCTCTCAACGGGTGAGCTGGCTTTTCTTGCAGAAGACGTCGCGTCTTTTTCAGCCAAACGATTCACTTTCGGCCCCGGCAAGACTTCCCCGTCCGGCAGCGCTTCGGCGAAAGATACCCAACTAAGCAACGGCAGTATATTGCTTACTCTCAATGAAAAAACCGGAGCAGTCGAGAGTATGAAGCAAAAGCAGCAGAATATCGAACTGGTTGACACCGAAGGTGGATTGGGACTAAACGATTATTTCTACGTGGCGGGCAGAGACCCGACCGAACCGCAGCGTAATGGGCCGGTTAAAATCAACGTCAAGGAGCAAGGGCCGCTGGTCGCTTCTCTGCTGGTCGAATCCGACGCCCCGGGCAGCAACAAGCTTACCCGTGAGCTTCGAGTCATCGACGGCATCGAACGCCTGGATATCGTCAACATTATCGACAAAAAGAATGTCTATAAGCAGGAAGCCGTACATCTGGCCTTTCCTTTCAATGTGCCAAATGGCGTGATGCGTATGGATATTCCCTGGGCGGTTGTCAGGCCAGAGAAGGACCAACTGCCCGGCGCCTGTAAAAACTATTTCACGGTTCAAAGATGGGTGGACGTATCTAACGCCGATTACGGCGTTACCTGGGCAACACCGGATGCGCCGTTGATTGAAATAGGCGCTATTACAACCGATCCGAGAGACAAAACCGTCGGATGGATAAAGAGCCTCGAACCGTCGACGACGCTTTATTCGTACGTAATGAACAACTACTGGGAGACAAACTATAAGGCTTCTCAGGAAGGGCCGACGGCGTTTCATTATTCAATCGAGCCCCATGACAATTTCGACTCCGGCAGGGCGGCGCGATTCGGGACAGAAATAAGTCAGCCGCTAATTGTCGTGCCGGTTGATAAAAAGACGCCCGTTCCCGGTGCTGTAATTAATGTCGAGCCGGCCTGCATAATGGTAACGGCCTTCAAACCCAGTTCGGACGGCAAGGCCTGGATCGTGCGTTTGTTCAATGCGGGCGGGCAAACCGAGAAGGCAATTCTAAACTGGACCAAGCCGGTTCCGGATACGTTATGGCTAAGCAATCTTGCGGAAGAGGAAGTTTCCAAAACAACCGGACCGATAGAAATGGCGGCGTATGATATTGTTACTTTGCGTGCTTCGCTGCCCGGCAGGTAAGAAATGACCATGACGTCACGAGAGCGTGTTTTAGCAGCTTTGGAGCATCGGGAAACTGACCGTATCCCGCTCGATCTTTCGGGTCACCGGTCCTCGGGTATCGCAGCGATTGCGTATCCGAAGCTGCGCAAGTTTCTGAGCTTGGAAGCCAGGCCGATTCGAGTCTATGATATCGTCCAGCAAATGGCTGTTGTCGATGACGATGTGCTGGATCGTTTTGGCGTTGACACCATCGAGCTGGGACGGAGCTTCGCACAGGACGAGCAGTCATGGCAGCCCTGGACTTTGCCGGACGGTACGGCGTGTTTTGTGCCGGCATGGACACGACTTGAAAGACAGAACAATCGCTGGGTGATTAAATCAGAGAGCGGCAGAATTCTCGCTCACATGCCGGACGGCTCGCTTTATTTCGAACAGACCTATTTCCCTTTTCTCGAATCCGATGATATTAATGCAATCTCCGAAGTTCTCGGAGAATCCATGTGGACCGCTATTGCCAGTCCTCCCGGCCAGATTGACAGCAGGGAACTGTCGGAAGGTGCAAAGCGTTTGCGTGCCGGGACAGACCGGGCAATCATAGGGCTGTTCGGCGGCAACCTCTTCGAGATAGGCCAGTTTCTATACCGCAACGATAAGTTCATGATGCTGCTGGCCGCCGAGCCGAAACATGCTCACCGGTTCCTGGATAAACTCGTCGAAATCCATTTGGCCAACCTGGAAGAATTTTTAGCCGCTGTCGGTGAGCATATCGACATTATTCTCTTTGGGGATGACCTCGGTATGCAGACCGGGCCGATGATGTCACCCAAAATGTATTGTGAATTTTTCAAGCCCCGGCACAAATTGCTCTGGAACCGTGCGAAGGAGCTTGCCGACGTCAAAGTCATGCTGCACTGTTGCGGCGGTGTCCGGGAATTGCTGCCGCACCTGATTGAGGCAGGTCTCGATGCCATCAATCCCGTGCAGATCAGTTGCTCGGGAATGGACGCTGGTCAGCTTAAAGTCGAGTTCGGAAGCGAGCTTACCTTTTGGGGCGGCGGCTGTGACACGAGAGATGTCCTGCCGAACGGCACACCACAACAAGTCGCCGAACACGTCAAAAAGCAAGTCGAGACGCTCCGTCCTGGCGGCGGCTTCGTTTTCCAGCAGGTACACAACATTCTGGCAAACGTGCCGCCGGAGAATATCACGGCGATGTTAGACGCGGTAAACGCTTCACAGTAATACATTATGACAATCGAGCTTGTAGATGTATCAGAACAGGGTGGCAGCCTAAAGCGCAGCTTGGGGATGGCTAATGAGTTCTCGACCATCCCCGAAGCCTTTGGCTTGTATGTGTTTAGCCAGAGAAAAGCAATCCCAATCCCGAACAACGATTATCAGGATGAGGTTGCCGCAGATCGTGGCACGGCCATCTTGGCCGTGTTAAACACGGGCTGGAAGCCCGTGCTACGTTTGGAAATAGACAGGCTAAACACATACTTTGGCTTTGAGGCTGCCACCCACTCTCAAGTGAATAACCTGCAAATTCACGCATGCCGGGCGAGCAGACGGCGGAGAAGCAGAGCATGAGCTTTATCGATTATGTCATCATCCTGCTCTATTTTGCCGTTGTGATTGGGCTGGGTTTCTGGTATCAGAAGCGCGCTTCGGAGAACCTCGGGGCATATTTTCTTGGCGGCAAAGGAATCCACTGGCTGGCACTTGCCATGTCCGGCTCGGTTTCCAACTTCGATATTACCGGCACTATGTGGATTATTTCCATCTTGTACGTCCTCGGATTCAAATCGATGTGGCATCACTGGATGTGGGGATTTCTAATGGGCGCTTTTTTCCTGAGCTATATGGGCAAATGGGTCCGCCGCTCTAACGTTATGACGGCGGCCGAGTGGATGAAAACCCGCTTCGGCAGTGATGCCGGCGGCAGGTTCGCTCGGACCGCCTACGCGCTGATGGCGGTGCTGACTCTGGCCAGCTTTGTCGGATATGCCTATCAGGGAATCGGCAAGTTTGCATCTGTGTACATTCCGCTTGAATCTCTTGGTCAATATTCTTCCAATCCGTGGCTCCGGCATATATTCACGGCACACGAACCGGCTTGCCTGGCTGTTTTGATTATCGGTTTAACGACTCTCTACGTCGTTCTCGGCGGACTTTACAGTGTGGTGGTCACCGATGTCATCCAAACGATAATTTTAACGATGGGCAGCATAGTCATCGCCGGCATCGCATGGTCTCATCTTACGCCGGAGCTGATGTCCGGCCTGCCGGAAAATTGGTCTTCGCTGAGCGTGCCCTGGCGAATCGAAGAATTTACCGGAACCGAGAACGCACAATTCGAGCTTTTCGGCGCTCTTGTGATTGTCTGGGTTTTGAAGGGGCTGCTGCTCAATGCCGGCGGGCCGGCCCAGATGTACGATTTTCAGCGATTTCTCGCCGCCCGGGATCCGCGAGACGCCGCGAAAGTTGGTGCGGCCTGGAGCGTTTTCCTGGTTGTCCGCTGGGCTATGGCCGTCGGGATTGCCCTGCTGGCCCTTACCGGAGTTGCAGGCGTTACAGATTCGGAAAAAGTCATGCCGCTGGTTCTATTGCAATTTCTGCCGGCCGGACTAAGGGGCATAGTTATTGCCGGATTGTTAGCGGCGTTTATGTCCACTTTCAGCTCAACCGTCAACAGCGGAGCTTCCTTTATCGTTCGCGATTTATGGCAGCCGTATTTTCGTCCTGACGCCAGCGAAAGAGAATCAGTGCGATTCAGTTACATCGCGACAATCCTGCTGGTCCTCATCGGCCTGGCCATCGGCACTCAGGCGAGTTCGATAGCCCAAATATGGAGCTGGATGATGATGGCCCTGGGCGCCGGCGTAGTCGTGCCGAACGTGCTGCGATGGTACTGGTGGCGGATGAACGGCTGGGGCTACGCATTTGGGACTCTGGGCGGCATAATTCTATCGTTAGCAGCATTATTTTTCCCGAACGCTCCGGCATATTATATATTTCCTTTAATATGCACTGCTTCGCTGATCGCCGCCGTCGCAGCATCCTTTGCTACCAAATCGACCGATGATGAAATACTTGCAGCATTTTACAAATCCGTCAGGCCGTTCGGTTTCTGGAAACCGATTGCTGCCAAATCCGGTCTGTCTAAGCAGGAACTGTCTTCCAAATCGGAAAGCCTGCCGCGCGCGATAGCAAACGTTCTGCTTGCCATGCTGGCAATTGCAGGGTTATACCTTTTCCCGATGTATCTCGTCGGCCACTGGTACCTTCATTCGGTAGTATGGTTTGGGCTGGCAATCGTGGCGGCGTTCGTTTTAAAATATACCTGGTATCGATATCTGCCCTCGCCGGATGAAACTTGACAAGTTTCAGGCAACGAAATAGGAAGTTTAATTTTGAATAACGGTAAAGAAAACCAGATATTCTGTTCTAAATGCAATATACAGATGCAGCAGGGGTATATCCTTGATTCTATGTATGGAAATGTGATTACCACTACTTCAAAATGGTCGAGAGGAAAGCCCAAAAAGATATTGACTTTTGCTCTGCCTTCAGCAGATAAAAAGTCAATAGAGATTACAACTTATCGATGTCCGGAATGTGGTTATCTTGAATCATATGCATTCCAAAAATAATACTTTATTCTAACTTCTTTAGAATTATTAACTAACTTCTAAGCATCTGAACTTACTATGAACGAAATGCCGAATAAATCAGATAAAGAATTGATGCAGATAGCTATCAAAGAAGCTCAGATCGCTGATGAGAACGGTGATGTCCCCATAGGGGCAGTCATCGTCTATAAAAACCAAATCATCGGCAGAGCATATAATCAGCGGGAGCAGCTTAATGATCCGACCGCCCATGCTGAAATCATTGCACTGACACAGGCGGCGGCGTTTCTTGAAAGCTGGCGGCTGCACGACTGCACCATGTATGTAACGTTGGAGCCGTGCCCGATGTGTGCAGGGGCGCTGGTTCTGGCAAGGATTGACAGGCTTGTCTATGGTTGCGATGATCCCAAAACCGGCGCCGTCAAGAGCCTGTACAACATCGTCACCGACCAAAGGCTGAACCACATAATTGATGTCGCTTCAGGCGTTTTGGCAGAAGAATGCAGCAGACTGCTTCAGGATTTTTTCCAGAAGCGAAGGTCTGAGAAAGCCCAATAGGCACAAGGCCAAAAATCATTGACTCATGCCCGTTTTCGTCCGGTTGGCCACGTTATGTAGCGTCCGACCTGTGCGCAGTAGCGACCGAAAGCATCGCCGTGGCGTTCGTAGAGGAAGCGCTCCTCCCTGTGGATCTGCTGGTGTAGAACGACGGCAAAAATAAGTGCGATCAAGAGCAGGTGCAGTCGGCCCTGGATTAGAAATGTGCCGAAGACCATGAGATCAAAAGCCAAATAGATTGGGTTGCGTGTCCAGGCGAAGAAACCGTTGGTCCTAAGCGAGCCTGGGGTCTGGCGGTCGATGCCCAATCGCCACGAGTCGCCGAGCCCCCGAGTCCCAAGGCCGTAGACAGCCAGCCCACCGGTCACCAGTAACGCACCGGCGATTTTGAGCGCCGGCACATCGAACACGGTGACCGCGACACCCTGCGGTATTAAACGGAACTTCAGAGACCACGCGCACGCCACAAGTTCATACGACCACAGAAGAAGACAGGCCATTGCGATAAGGTCCTCCAGAATCTGCCTCAACGTTCGCTGCCTGTCAACAACCAACACGCGAATCCCGTGAGCATACAGACGCAGCGCCCTCGGCACTGCGAGAAAAACCAAACACACAAGAGCTCCAAATCCAAACCAGTCAAAGAATCGATCAATACTCACAATAATCTGTCTCCCGTCTGCGATGTGCTGATAACGATCAAGATCTTTGCCTTCCACCATTATTCATGCGCCGGCAGCCCTGCCGTACTGACGATTCGCATAAATAATTTCAGCAGGTGCCCCTGGTTGGTCATTTGCCTTTCACCGTCTCGCTAAGCTCAGCGATGCGGACCTCCAGCCTCTTTATTTCGCGTTTTATGCCGTTGCGGTGTATCAATTGCCAGGCAAATATTTTCAAAAGGGCAATCAACTGCCAGCCGCAGATAAAAATAGCGGCGTACATGATCTGAGATTTAGTCTGCTCGACTGCGAAGAATTTGACACCGCTGAAAATGATCACTGCCATGACGGCAATGCCCCATGTCCAGATAAAAATTACTATAGACAGCATCCTTCTGTTGTAAAAGTCCCCGACCATCGACCAGATTGTGTCTTCCCGCCGTTCGTCATACATACCATCGATTATCTTTTTGATTTGTTCATCGTTCATTTTATTTCTCCTTTCGGCTTATTCGACATGTTTGAGCCAAAGTTCTTTAAGTTCGTTTCTCGCATTATAAAGCCTCGATTTAACCGTCCCTTTTGGAATCTTCAGTACAACGCTTATCTCCGGGACGCTAAGCTGCTCGAAGTGATACAAATTCAGAACCATCCTTTTCCTGATATCTAATTTTTCCAGCAGCCCTTTAAGGCCGATATCTTTTTTTTCGTTATGCTGACGGCTCGCAATTTCATCAAGTCCGACTTTTTTTGCCCCTCTTTTCTTTTTTATCCAGTCATTAACCTTGTTTGTAACAATCCTGTAAGCCCATGACCTGAATCTTGCAGGATCATTTAATTTTCTAATGCTTTTTATAATGCCGAGCCAGCTTTCCTGTGTTATGTCCCATGCTGCTTCCGTATCGCCTGTCAAATTATAGGCATATTTCCAGAGCCGCTTTTGCCAACGCGAGACGAGCATCTCCATCGCCCTGGCGCTGCCGCTCTGGCAATCCATCACCAATATCTCATCAACAAGTTGTTCAACCGGCCTGTCCACTCTGTATATAATAGTCTCACTTTCCCATCCGGCGGTTCATTTTTTCCGAAAAATCTTTTTTATCCCGGCAAGCATTTGTTTTGATGCTTTGTCGTTGCAAACCACTCAAAATGCTGTTATATTCTTACCGATTGTCAATTTAACAATCGAAAATCGTAATTCGAGAATCCATGGAGAGGTGTCGGAGTGGCTTATCGAGCAGCCTTGGAAAGGCTGTGTAGGGCTTGTCCCTACCGCGGGTTCGAATCCCGCCCTCTCCGTTTTAGTAAGTACGCTTATGCCGATAAAAGATAAGAAGTATCGTGTCTTTCTGAGTGCCGCAGAGCCAAGCGCCGATGCACATTGTGCCGGCTTAATAACCTCTATCAGGGAAATCTTCCCGGGCGCCGATTTTGTCGGGGTCGGCGGGCCGAAAATGGCCCAGGCCGGTTGTGAATTGCTCGAAAACACGACCGGCAAAGCGGCTATGATTTACAAGGCTTTTAGTCAGGTCGCTCGGTACTATAGGATTATAAAACGCATAAATCATTATCTTCAAAGCAATAACGTTGACTTGGTAATAGTTTGTGATTCGCCTTCATTCAACTTTCACGTTGCAAAAGCTGCAAAGAAAGCGGGTATAAAGACACTTTTTTACGTCGCACCCCAGCTTTGGGCGTGGGGCGGCTGGCGGATCGACAAGCTCCGCAAACGCTGCGACAAACTCTGCTGCTTACTGCCTTTCGAGCAGGACTGGTTCTGTCAAAGAGGTATTGATGCAGTTTTCGTGGGCAACCCGCTTCTGGATAAATTGAAAATTGATGACACTCGGCACGAGCAGTATATGGATTTTGAGCCGAAAAAGGGCAAGTTTGCCCTAATGCCGGGCTCACGATCGGCCGAGATTGACTCACTCTGGCGGCCGATGCAGCAGATAGCATTACGGCTGAAAGATAATTATCCCGAGGCAACGTTTGTTGCCGTGGCAGTGGATGCTGAGTGGGAGAAAATTTTAAGAGCGGCACAAATCCCCGGCTTCGAGTGTCAATACAGCGTTGATTCAGTCAATAAGACAGCCGGGTCGGTCGATTTCTCAATCATTGCCAGCGGCAGCGCGACCCTGGAGGTTGCCGCCGCCGGCTGTCCGATGGTCATAATGTACCAGTCCAGCAGGTTTCTGTGGCATCTGTTGGGACGCCGGATAATCAAAACCAGGTACCTCTCACTTGTTAATATCCTGGCCGGCAGAGAATTAGTGCCGGAATTTATGCCCTATTTTACTTCGGTAGAGCCGATCATCACGGGCATCGAGCAGCTTTTGCAGGATAAAGACAGGCTGGCTAATCTCAGTAGTGAACTAACCGGACTAACCAGACCGTTAGCCGAGAGAAACGCCTGCCGCCAAGTGGCAAAAATAGCCGTAGAGATGCTGCATTAATTTTTTCTGGGATAATGTGCGGAACTCCTATCCTTAATTTGGAGACCCTTGGTGAATAAACACGGCGATATCCGCAAAGTTGATGTATGGGCGACCTTCGCATGCATTGGGGCATTGGTTTTTTGGTCGCTGGGGCCGATCTTTGTTAAGTACCTGACCGGCTATATAGATTCGTGGACGCAAAACCTTCTAAGGTATTCAGTAGCCTGTCTGTTCTGGCTGCCGTTTCTTCTTTTTTCCATCAGGGCAAAAAGTATTGATACAAAAGTATGGATAAGGGCTGTAGTCCCCGCTTCGGCGAACGTTGTTATGCAGAGTTTGTTTGCCGCCGCTCATTACTATATAGGTCCGGCGTTTATGATGCTGTTGATGAAATCGTCTATTATTGTGATAGTGATTTTTTCTCTGATATTTTTTCCTGTGGAAAGGGGATTAGTAAAAAGCAAAGGTTTCTGGTCGGGTCTGGTGCTTTCGATAGCGGGTGTGGCCGGCGTGCTGTATTACAAGGAAGATTTCGCCGCGACCAGGACTCTGACGGGTATAATCATCGCCCTTGCGACGGCTGTTATGTGGGCGGTATACACACTTTCTGCGAGAATTGCTTTTAGGGATATTGATTCTCGCCAAGGTTTTTCGGTGATAAGCCTCTATACCGTCGCGGGGCTTTGTTTGCTTGGTTTTTTGTTTGGTCAGGTTGGTGAATGCCTGCAGATGGGCGCCAGGCAGTGGGTATTTGTTGTGATTTCCGGAGTGATGTGCATAGCGTTGGCCCACGTGCTGTACTACACAGCAATGAGGCGTCTTGGAGCAACAATCCCGGCACTTGTGATATTAGCCCAGCCGTTCATCGTTCTTGCGATTTCCTACGTCGTCTTCGGAGAGGTGTTAAACATTCTTCAGTTGCTTTTCGGAACGGCTTTATTGGCAGGCTCGGGCCTGGCCATCTGGGCTCAGCAGCATCTAAAGCATAACCAGTAAGTCCTTAAACGCGGCAATTGACTATTATAACAACTGCAGATGTAAGATTGACAGGGACAGGATTGAGACCTTAAAATATGTTTGTCAAGACCTAGTCCAAGTAAATACAAGGAGTTAATATGAACAAACTATCAGGAACACTAATTATGACACTAATTGTATGTGTGGCGTTCTCCCAAAGTGAAGCGTTATCTAAGATTCGTGAAAGATCTGAAATTGTCGCCGAGCACAAATGGAAACTGGAAGATCTCTATCCTTCCGACGAGGCATGGAATAAAGCCAAGCAGGAAATTGTCGCCCAATTCGATGAAGTAACTAAGTATCAAGGGAAATTGACAAGCTCTTCATCTCAATTGCTGGAGTGTTTGGAGCTTGACAGCCGGATATCGAAAGAGTTTGGGCGGTTATATTGCTATGCTTCAATGAAATCCGACCAGGACACGGGCAACTCGAAGTACCTCGGATTCAAACAGGAGATGCAGCAGCTCGGCACCGATTACAATTCCAAAACAGCATTTATCAAGCCGGAAATTGCCAAACTCGATAAACAGCAAATCGACGCCTTCATGGAAAAAGAGCCGGGCCTGAAAATCTACAAGATGGCTTTGTATGATGTACTCCGAATGAAACCTCATACTTTATCTGAAAGCGAGGAGAAGATTCTCGCCGAAGCGGGCTTGATGGCCGACAGCCCATCTTCGATTTATACCGTTTTCAGCAACGCGGAAATGCCCTATCCCGAGATCGAATTAAGTGACGGTACGAAGGCCAGGCTGACCAAAGCCGGCTACAGTCGCTACCGGGCGGTGCAGAATCGTGAGGATCGCCAGGCTGTCTTCGGTGCGTTCTGGGGTGCGTTCGACAAATTCGAAGAAACTTTCGGCACGCAGCTTTATGCCAGTGTAAAAAAGAATATGTTTTACGCCCGGACTCGCAATTACGAGTCTTCGCTGCACAACGCTCTGGATAAGAACAACATTCCTACGGAAGTTTATATGACCCTGATCGAGAATGTTACTAATAATCTCGATTCATTCCACAGGTATCTGAATTTAAAAAAACGTATGCTTGGTGTTGAGACGCTGGAATATTCGGACGTATATGCGCCCGTTGTCAAGGGAGTCGATCTGGAATATACGTATGAAGAGGCTAAGAAACTGGTACTCGAAGCTATGAAACCGCTGGGCGCCGATTACTGCCGGGTTGTCGCCGAAGCGTTCGAGAATCGATGGATCGATGTTTATCCCTCGCCGGGCAAACGTTCCGGCGCATATTCCAACGGCGGGGCTTACGACGTCCATCCTTATATCCTTTTAAACTACAATGACCAGTATGAAGACGTCAGCACGTTAGCTCATGAGCTGGGCCATACGATGCACAGCTACTGCTCGAACAAGAACCAGCCGTATCCGACCGCCGATTATCCGATTTTCGTCGCAGAGGTGGCTTCTACTTTCAACGAGGCACTTTTGATTGAGGAAATGCTCAAAGAGATCAAAGATGACGACACGCGGCTGTCACTTTTGATGAATTACCTGGATGGAATCAAAGGAACGGTTTTCAGACAGACCCAATTCGCCGAATTCGAGCTGCGGATGCATCAAATGGCCGAGCGCGGCGAGCCGCTGACGGGGGATGTTCTTACCGAACTTTACGGCGACATTTTAAAGAGATATTACGGCCACGATAAGGGAGTTTGTCATATCGACGAGCTATACACGGTCGAGTGGGCATATATTCCACATTTTTATTACAATTTCTACGTTTATCAGTATTCTACATCTTTCACCGCATCGACGGCTTTGGCTGAGCAAGTGTTAAGCAAAGAGAAAGGCGCCGTCAAAAATTACATCGATTTTATTTCAGCGGGAGGCTCAGATTATCCGATTGAGCTTTTGAAAAAAGCAGGTGTGGATATGACCAGCGCCGAACCATTTAACAAGACCATGGCAGCGATGAATCGCACGATGGACGAGATCGAGGCGATTCTGGCAAAAAAGTAGGGGCGGTTCGCGAACCGCCCTCTTAGGTTCGTAGGGTGGGCAAATTGTCGTATGTGTTTAGCCAGAGAAGAGCCATCCCCATTCCGATAACGACAATCTGGATGAGGATGCCACCCAACAAAATTGATACGAAAAGTGTGGCAGCCTCAGAGCCTGTGCTGAGCGAAGTCGAAGTGCCGCAGGCTTT
>Ga0207752_1000652_pt1 | contig 16215 bp, 13 predicted proteins | sample Pon2CUnioCityCA_6_FD_187272 | JGI IMG/M metagenome (GOLD analysis project Ga0207752, IMG submission 187272) | Marine sediment microbial community from Union City, CA, USA - Pond 2C Sediment 2 (SPAdes) | ecosystem: Environmental > Aquatic > Marine > Intertidal zone > Salt pond sediment ...
CGTGGAAACCGCCGCCAACCGGTCGCTTTCCTTGGCGCGAAGGTGTGCGACATTGCCGATGAGGGTCTCGCCCTCTGCAAAGGCGGCCACCACCGCCAGGGTCGGGACCAGATCCGGCATGTCGCCCATGTCGGTTTGGATGCCGACCAGAGATCCCCCTTCGACCGTGATTCCGTCGGGTTCCCGGTTCACTCGGCAGCCCATCTTCTCCAGCACCTCCGGAAACCTCGCATCTCCCTGGACCGAGTCTCCGGCGATGCCGCAAACCTTGACTCGCTTTCCGGTGACGGCGGCCGCCGCCCAGAAATATCCGGCCTGGGAGGCGTCCGGTTCGATCCCATAGTCCCGGCTGCGGTAGACCTGCCCGCCGGAGACGTGAAACCGCCGGTATTCCTCTCTTTGCACCGAGACCCCGAAACGGGTCATCACCCTTACCGTCATGTCGATATAGGGCCTTGAAACCGGTCCGTTCGATATCGAAACGTCGATTCCGTTCCGGGTGTAAGGTCCGATCAGCAAAAGCGCAGAAAGAAACTGGCTGCTGACCGAACAATCCAGGATCACCCGGCCGCCTTCAGGCCTGCCGCCCTGCACCCGGACCGGGGGGCAACCTCCGGCGGTCTCGGCCTTTGCCGCCGCGCCGATCTGGGAAAGGCCGTCGAGAAGATCGCCGATGGGGCGCTGATGCATCCGTTCCGTTCCGAAAAGCAGATATTCGCCGATCCCGAGGGCGGCCACCGCCGTCAGAAGCCGCATCGAGGTTCCCGAGTTTCCCAGATAGAGGGGAACCCTGCAGGGCTTGAGCACGCCGCCGGTACCCTCCACGAAAAGCCCGTCTTCGCTGGTGCCCATGACCGCGCCAAGCTGAACCAGCGCCTGGCGGGTCAGCCGGGTGTCTTCACTGTCGAGGACCCGGGTCAGCCGGCTCTTGCCGTCTGAGAGGGCGGCTGCGATCAACGCCCGGTGGGTGTCGCTCTTGGATCCGGGGACCCGGATTTGAACGTCGTTTTTGAGTTTTCCGACCTTGATTTCTTTCATTTCATACCACTATCCGGGACCGGCCAGGGCCTCGGCAACCGCCTCCCGCATCTTCTCCACCGGGGCGGCCAACCCGGTCCACAGGGAAAACTGCCGGGCTCCCTGATAGACGAACATGGCGACGCCGTCCACCGTTTTGCACTCCCGCTTTTCGGCTTCTTTAAGCAGCCGCGTCTTCATCGGATTGTACACGGCATCCATGACGACCATTTCCGCAGTCAGAATCCCGGCGTCGACCGGGAGCTGGCCTGTCCGGGGCGACATCCCTGCCGGAGTGGTGTTGACCAGAATATCGATGCCCGCACCGGTAAACTCGGCCAGCGGAACAAAGGGACAGTCTAAGAATCGGGACAGGGAACGACCGCGCGCTTCTGAGCGATTGACAATGACGACCTTCGCTCCTTTTTGGACCGCCCCGTATGCCACCGCCCGGGCCGCACCTCCTGCACCGATCACTGCCAATACTCGCCCCTTGAGCCGTGTCTTTTCCTTCAACGCGGCAACAGCGCCTTCGGCATCCGTGTTGGTGCCCACCAGCCGGCCGTCCTGGTTGACCACCGTGTTGACCGCGCCGATGGCCCGCGCGGTCGGGTCGATTTCGTCGAGGTGGTCCATCACGGCGACTTTGTGGGGCACCGTCACGCTGGCCCCCGAAAAACCGAGGGCCCTCATGCCGGCGATCGCCCCGGCGATGTCGGTCACCTTCAGGGCCACATAGACGCCTCTGTATCCGGTTTCGCGAAAGGCCCGGTTGTGCATGACCGGACTGAGGCTGTGGGCAACCGGGTTGCCCAGCACCGCATAGACCTTTGGCACGCCGCCGGCCAAAAGATCCGGTTCGATGTATTGGTGATGCGACTTCAACCGAAGTTTCATGTGAGCCTTGCCGCCGGCGCGGCGTTCCAGGTTCAGGGTTCAAGGGTTGCCGGAAGGAATTCTATAAGAATTCTTCTGTTTTGTCCGGCCAGTTGGATTAAACGTGAAACTTGTGTCGAAGCCCCTGCCGGTGGAGGAGCGCGCTCAGTCGCGTCCGTGCTGCCGGTAACGACCAAATGCAGGCCACGACGCAGCGTGGCCTTCCAACCGCCAAAACCCGAGGCGGAGACAGGTCGGTTTTTGCCGCCGGCTTCAGCCGAAGTTTCACACAAGTCAGTTGGGAAGCCCGGCCGCTCGCAGCTTCTCTCGGGCCGACAGGATCAGCGACTCGGTGGTCTCCCAGGAGATGCACTCGTCGGTGATGGAAACCCCGTAGCGCAGTTCGTCCAGACTCGGGGAAAACCTTTGGTTTCCCTCCAAAAGATGGCTTTCGAGCATCATGCCGATGATCGCATCGTTTCCGGCGATGCGCTGGTCTATAATCGTATGCCACACATGACCCTGCCCCTGGTATCTCTTTTTGGAGTTGCCATGGGAACAGTCTACGAGAATGGCGTCGGGCAGACCCTCGGTGATCAGAGACAGCCGCGCCCCTTCGATGCTGATCGGATCGTAATTGGGCCGCTTGCCGCCCCGGAGCACCAGATGCCCATAAGGATTGCCGGCGGTTTTGACCACGGACGGGTACCCTTCCCGGTCGATTCCCAGAAAGCCCTGGGGGGCGCGGGAAGCAATCATGGCATTGACTGCCGACGCCAGGTTTCCGTCCGTGCCGTTTTTGAAGCCGACCGGCATCGACAGCCCACTGGCCATCTCCCGGTGGGTCTGGGACTCGGTGGTCCGGGCGCCGACGGCGGCCCAGCAGACCAGATCGGCGATGTACTGGGGCGTGATCGCTTCGAGGAATTCCGTGGCAGTGGGTAAACCCATCTCCGTGATTTTCAGCAGGATCTTGCGGGCCTTTTTCAAGCCTTCGTGAATGTCACAGCTGCCGTCCAGGTTCGGGTCGTTGATCAGGCCCTTCCAGCCCACCGTGGTCCGCGGCTTTTCGAAATAGACCCGCATGACGATCACCATGGTGTCCTTTACCTTTTCGGAAAGCGCCAGCAGCCGCTCCCCATACTCGAATGCCGAGCGTTCCTCGTGGATGGAACAGGGGCCGGTGATCAACAACAGCCGCGGGTCCTTCTTGCTCAGAATATTTTGGATCTGCTCTCTTCCGGAGACCACCGTCTTTCGAGCGGCATCCGTAATGGGAAGCTCCTCTCCGAGGGTGATCGGCGATGGCAGATGAGAGTAGCCAACGATTCTGATGTCCTGTGTACGCTGCATCGGTCTTTCCTTTCCAATCATCATGAAAGGGGTTGGTCCGGCGCAAAAAGGGCCGCAGGCGAACTGTCGCGCCGCGGCCCTCCATAAAAAAAGCCGCGGGCAGTCGATCTGCCCGCGGCTTTTTGCACTGGTGGTTCTCGGTTCAGCGCACTCCGGGCAGACCGGTGTGAAAATAATAGTACCAATAGCTGCCCTGTCTGCCGAATGAAGTGTGCATTTGCGAGATTCTCCTTTTTCTTACCGCACTTCTTATACATGGCCTCTTGCGGTGTCAAGCACTTTCCCAACAAAAAGCTTGACAACCACCAAGGGTGCGGATAATGATGCCGGCACTTGAAGGCGGGCGATATGAATACGATGATTCACCAACGACAGAGAAAAGACCTTTACTGGTGCTGGTACAGCTGGCGACGCCGGTCTGCCTGCACCGTCCCATGACATAATTTCGTTTTTCACCGATTCTCGGGACCGCGGGCAGACAGACTGCCCGCGGTCTTTTTTTTTGCAAAAGGGCCGTGGAGATGCCTCCCCGGCCCTTTGGCTTTTGATCCAAACCATGTCCATTTGAATGGCACGGGGTCTGGGGTTCTTTGGTCGTGCAAGCAAAAAGTCAGCAAAGCACGAAATTCGAATATCGAAATTCGAAACAAATTAGAAATTCAAATGACCGAATGACCAAAACAAAAACCAGTTGAAACATTTTGCCGTTGTTTCGAATTTAGAGGAATACACTTATGATCCTGAACCGGTTTCCGGATAAAGATCGGTTTGCCGCCTTGTCGGCGGATGCGAACGTGATCCCGGTGTGCGCGGAAATTCTCGCAGACACCGATACGCCGGTATCCCTGCTGAAAAAATTTTACCAGCCGTCTTTCCCGGTGTTTCTCCTGGAATCGGTCGAAGGCGGAGAACGCTGGGGAAGATTCAGTTTTCTGGGAATTTCGGCCCATTCCCGGGTGCGGGTATTTGCAGACCGGGTGCAGGTGCAAAACAACGGGGCAACCGAAGAGATTCCTTTTCCCGACTCGCCGCTTCCGGTGCTGCGAAAGCTCATGGCCCGGTTCCGTCCAGCGCGGATGCCGGAGCTTCCCCGGTTCTGGGGAGGGCTGGTGGGCTATCTAACCTATGAAGCCGTTTCTTTTTTCGAACACATTCCCAGCCGGCTTCCCGACCGAAGGCCCCTGGCCTCTTTTGTCATCCCCGACACGGTGCTGATCTTCGACAATGTCCGCCACACTCTTCTTGTTTTGGCCATCATGTTTTTAGACGATCCGGCACAGGCGGAAAGAAAATTTGCCGAAGGACAGGAGCGGATCGCCGCCGTACTTCAGCAGATGGCAAAATCGGTCCAGATGGTTCAGGCGTCGGACGGCCCCGGGGACCTGCAGCTTCAGCCCAGAATCGAAGAAGAAGATTATCGTTTCCGGGTTCGCAAAATCAAGGAATACATCCTTGCCGGAGACGTAATCCAAACCGTGATCTCCCAGCCTTTTTCCTGTCCGGCGCCGCAGGATCTGTGGGGTCTTTACCGGGCTCAGCGCTACGTCAACCCTTCGCCGTATCTCTATTTTCTTCAACTCGACGACACGGCGCTCATCGGGTCTTCACCGGAGACCATGGTGAGGCTGGAAAACGGCGTAGCCACGGTTCGGCCCATCGCCGGAACCCGGCCCCGGGGAAAAACCGAACAGCAGGACCGCTCCCTGGCCGACGATCTTCTCTCCGATGAAAAAGAGCGGGCCGAACACCTGATGCTGGTCGATCTGGGAAGAAACGACTTGGGAAGGATTGCAGAAACCGGGACGGTCCAGGTAACGGACCTGATGGTAATCGAGCGATACTCCCACGTGATGCACCTGGTTTCCAACGTCAACTGCCACCTTTCCGCCGGCAAAGATGCCTGGGATCTTCTGGCCGCCACCTTTCCGGCCGGCACGCTGACCGGGGCGCCCAAGGTCCGGGCCATGGAAATCATCTCCGAACTGGAAAAATACCCCCGGGGGCCGTACGGGGGGGCGGTCGGATATGTCTCTTTTTCAGGAAACATGGATCTGGCCATCACCATCCGGACCGCCGCGGTTCAAGACGGACGCCTCACAGTTCGGGCGGGCGCCGGCATCGTCGCCGATTCGGACCCGGAAACCGAAAGAATCGAAACCGTCAACAAGGCCAAGGCAATTGATAAAGCGCTGCGGCTGCTGAAGAGTGCTTCGGGCTAGCATCGGGCCATGATTTGCCCAGTAATGGGGCCAAAAAGGTGAAATAAATCCGAAATTCGAAGCACGAAATCCGAAACAAATTCGAATGACCGAAATTCAAAATTCGAAACAACGGCAAATGGATCGACCGGGTATTTGTTTTTGTCATTTGGTCATTCGAATTTAGGATTTGTTTCGGATTTCGATATTCGGATTTCGAGTTTAGCGCTTGGGCGAATCCGCATCCTGCCAGGATGCCTCTGGCTGAATTGCCGTCGAGGGAAAACCATATGCTGCTCATGCTCGACAACTACGACTCATTTACCTACAACCTGGTCCAGTACCTGAGGGAGCTGGGGACATCTGTGGAAGTGTTTCGAAACGATGCGGTTTCACTGGAACAGATTGCCGAAATGGCGCCGGCCGGCATCGTCATCTCTCCGGGCCCCGGGCGTCCTGAAAACGCCGGCATCACCCTGGAGGTGATCTCGAAATTTTCCGGCCGCATTCCAATCCTGGGCGTATGCCTCGGCCACCAGGCCATCGGCATGGCTTTCGGCGGACAGGTGATCGGCGCCGGGCGGCTGATGCACGGGAAAACTTCGGAGGTGAGCGCCGACGGCAAAGGCGTCTTTTCCGGAATCCGAGGTCCCTTCAAGGCCATGCGCTATCATTCCCTGGTCGTCTCCCGGCAGGGGGTTCCCGAGTGCCTGATCGTCACCGCAGAATCCGAAGACGGCGAAATCATGGGGCTCCGCCATCGGGCGCATCTCACGGAGGGCATTCAGTTTCACCCCGAGTCGATCATGACCGCCAAGGGGAAACGGATGCTGAGAAATTTTCTGAAGATGACGGATCAATCCGCTTCCGCGGATTGACCAAGTGCGGCTGCGCCCAAGGAAAAAACAGCGTAAACGAACTTTTTTCATGTGAAACTTCGCTCAAAGCCGGGGTTTTGCGTAGGGCACGGCGTCCCTGCCGTGCCGATGTGAACGGCACAGAGGCCGTTCACTACATAGGCTGAGACTTCGAGGCAAAGTTTCTTTTTTGATCAAACTGGACGCTCCGGCGGCCAGCGGCGGCGCTCGTATGAAACCGGCTGATAAAGCCAAAAGATTCGTATAAAATTCCTCCAGATGAATCTTGAACCTTGAATTTGGAATCTTGAATCCGCCCGGCCAGCGGCGGGGCTGACCTCTGACGTCGATCACCGATAGCCAATGCCCGCATTGACCGAGCCAAGGGAGCAAATACATGAGCTTTAAAGAGCATTTGGCCGCCATCGTGGCCCGGCAGGACCTGGACGAAGACCAGATCGGAGAGATGATGGCCGACATCCTCTCCGGAGGTACCACCGACGCACAGGTCGGCGCCTTCATGGCGGCCCTGGCCACCAAGGGGGAGACCTTTACGGAGCTGGCCGGGGCGGCCCGGGCCATGCGCGCAAAGGCCAAGCGCATCCAGGCCGGAGAGCCAACCGTCGTGGACACCTGCGGAACCGGGGGCGATGTAAAAGGAACCTTCAACATCTCCACCACCACGGCGTTTGTCGTAGCCGGCTGCGGAGTGACCGTGGCAAAGCACGGCAACCGGAGCGTCTCCAGCCAGTGCGGCAGCGCCGACGTTTTAGAAGCGCTGGGCATCAACCTGGATACCGACCCGGAAATCGTCGAAGAGGCGGTCCAGGAGATCGGCATCGGGTTCTTGTTCGCCCCGGTCTACCATGGCGCGATGAAATATGCGGCCCGGGCCCGAAAAGAGGTGGGGCTTCGCTCCATTTTCAACATGCTCGGCCCCTTGACCAACCCGGCCGGGGCCAACTGCCAGCTTTTGGGGGTCTATGCCCCGGAGTTGACGGAGATGTTCGCCCGGGCGCTTCAGCGGCTGGGTGCCAAGCGTGCCTTCGTGGTGCACGGCCACGACGGTCTCGATGAAATGTCTGTCTGCGCCCCGACCCGGGTCACGGAGCTCAAAGACGGGATGATCCGAACCGCCGACGTAGACCCGGCGGATTTTTTTTCCGAGACCGCTCCGGCCGGCTCTCTTGCCGGCGGATCTGTCGCCGACAATGCCCGCATCACCCGGGGCATTCTGTCCGGAAAAAAGGGGCCGACCCGAAACGTGGTGCTGCTCAATGCCGCCGCCGCCCTCATGGCCGCATCAAGGGCCAAAGACTATCAAGAGGGGATCTTCCTGGCGGAAAGATCCATCGACAGCGGTGCGGCGCAAGACAAGCTCGATCAACTGATCCGGTTCACCCAGGAAAACGGATGAACGATTTTTTATCCACCATTTTGGACGCCAAAAAAAAGGAAGTCCGCCGCTCAGCGGCGGCCGTTCCCCTCAAGGAAATCCAGGCTCGCGCCGACGCGCGCAACGATCTTCGCTCTTTTTCAGGTGCCCTGGCCGTAGACGGCATCCGGATCATCGCCGAGATCAAGCGGGCCTCCCCGTCCAAGGGAGCCCTGCATCCGGATCTTGACCCGGCTGTCTTGGCACGGGCGTACCAAGCCGGCGGCGCGGCGGCGCTTTCGGTGCTCACTGACGCCCCTTTTTTCAAGGGAGGCCCTGAAGACCTGCAGGCGGCCCGGGCCGCCTGCCGCCTGCCGGTGCTCCGAAAGGACTTTATCCTGGAGCCCTACCAGGTCGTCGAGTCCAAGGCCATGGGCGCCGATGCCGTGCTGCTGATCGTTCGCATCCTTTCTAAAGAGCGCCTGGCAACGCTGCTCGATCTGTGCCGCCGGCTGTGCCTGGATGCGCTGGTGGAAATCCACAGCCAAGAGGACCTGGCAGCGGCAACCCGGGCCGGGGCGAGGATCATCGGGATCAACAACCGGGATCTGCGCACCTTTGAAACCGATATCGGACGCGCCGTGGCCCTGGCATCGCAGTTCAAGCCGAACCAGATTCCGGTGGCGGCCAGCGGAATCGCACACCGCGAAGATGTTCAAAGAAACTTGGCGGCGGGAATCCGGTGCTTTCTGATCGGCGAATCCCTGGTGAAGGACGACGATCCGGAAGCCCGCCTGCGGGTTCTGATCGGAGAAGATCGGTGAGTCCATTTGCCGTAAAATGCGAGCGGCCCCAGGTAAAGATCTGCGGCCTGACCCGGACAGACGAAGCCGTCGCCTGCGAAGCAGCCGGCGCCGATGCCATCGGCTGCGTTTTTTTCCCCCAAAGTCCCCGGTGCATCACGACGGTCCAGGCAGCAGAGATCCGAACGGGCCTGAAGAGATCGACAGCCCTGGTCGGAGTGTTCGTCGACGCCCCGGCCTCCGATATTCTGCGCATCCGGGACCGGGCCGGTATCGACTGCGTCCAGCTTCATGGAAAAGAGCCCCCGGAACTGATCGAGCAGCTTGCCGCCGAAGGACTTTCCGTGGTCAAGACCCTATTTACCAACGCCTTTCCCTCGATGAGCGAAGCCGACCGGCTCCCGGCCCATGCCTTTCTCGTGGAATGCGCCGGCGGGCCGCTTCCCGGTGGAAACGCACTGGCATGGGACTGGTCCCAGGCAAAGGCGCTTGGCGCAAAATATCCGTTGGTCATTGCCGGAGGACTTACGCCGGCCACCGTCTGCCGAGCCGTGCAATCTTCTTTTGCCGACGCGGTGGATGTCAGCTCCGGGGTGGAATACAAACCCGGACGCAAGAACCTGGACCAGGTCGCCGCATTCATCGACGAACTGGCCCGGTGCGCTGCAGATCTTCCCGAAACCCGAAACCGTCCCAGGAGAATATTTCCATGAGCCGTGCAAGCCTGACCCAATCTAATCCCGGCGTTCCAGACGCCGATGGCCATTTTGGCCCCTACGGCGGACGCTATATCGCCGAAACCCTGATGCCTGCGGTGCTGGAGCTTGAGCAGGCATACAAGCGGATCTCGCCGGACCCCGAGTTTACGGCCCAGCTCGCGGATCTACTGAGGGATTACGCCGGCCGCCCCACCCCCCTGTTTCATGCCCGGCGCTTGAGCGAACACCTGGGCGGCGGCGCCGTCTACCTGAAGCGGGAGGACCTGACCCACACCGGCGCCCACAAAATCAACAACACCCTGGGCCAGGCCCTTCTGGCCCACTGGATGGGAAAGAAGAAAATCATCGCCGAAACCGGCGCCGGACAGCACGGCGTGGCCACCGCTACGGCGGCCGCGCTTTTCGGCATGGAATGCAAAATCTTCATGGGGGTCGAAGACATCGAGCGCCAGTCGCCCAATGTGCGCCGTATGGAGCTTCTGGGGGCGGAGGTGCATCCGGTCGATTCGGGTACCGGCACCCTCAAGGACGCCATGAACGAAGCGCTGCGCTACTGGGTGGGCGCGGTGGGAGACACCTTTTATGTGATCGGTTCGGTCGCCGGTCCCCACCCGTACCCGATGCTGGTCAGGGATTTTCAGAAGGTGATCGGCAAAGAGGCCCGTGAGCAGATCCTCGCCGCCGCCGGCCGGCTCCCGGACCTGCTGATCGCCTGCGTCGGCGGCGGCAGCAATGCCATGGGACTGTTCTACCCCTTTTTGGACGACCCGGTGGAAATGATCGGGGTTGAGGCCGCCGGAAAGGGGCTTTCTTCGGGCAAGCACGCCGCCACCCTGTGCAGTGGATCAATCGGCGTGCTTCATGGGTCCAAATCCTACCTGCTTCAGGACGAAGACGGCCAGATTACAGAAGCGCACTCCATTTCAGCGGGCCTCGATTACCCCGGCGTCGGTCCGGAGCACGCCCTGCTCAAAGACCTCGGCCGGACCCGATACGTCGCTGTCGATGACAATGCGGCCCTGGAGGCCTTCCACGCGCTGTGCGCCCTGGAAGGCATCATACCGGCCCTGGAAAGCGCCCATGCCCTGGCCTATGCCATGGTCGAGGCAAGGAAAGGCCCGGCCGACCGGGTCATTGTCGTCAACCTTTCCGGCCGGGGAGACAAGGACCTGGGCATCGTGTCGTCGGCCATGGAGGAAAAAAGCCGATCATGAATCGAATCGAACATACATTCACAGAATTGAAACACCGCGGGGAAAAGGCGCTGGTCGGTTTTGTCACCGCCGGGGATCCGGATCCGGAACGATCCTTTCAGATCGTAAGGTCCATGTGCCGGGCCGGTCTGGACATTCTGGAACTCGGCATTCCCTTTTCGGATCCGACGGCCGACGGCCCGGTGATCCAACGATCGTCGACCAGAGCCCTGAAGAGCAAGACGCGGCTTTCTCTGATCATGGAGATGACCGCCCGGCTGCGAAAGGAAACAGATATTCCGATCATTCTGTTCTCCTATTACAATCCCATCCTGGCTTACGGGGCGGATCGCTTCTACCGGGAGGCCGTCGCGTCCGGGGCCGACGGCGCCCTCGTCGTCGACCTGCCCCCCGAGGAATCGGCTGAACTCATTGCCGGATGGGATTTTGCCCGGTTTGCCCTGATTCGACTCATCGCCCCGACCACCCCTCAGCAGCGGATGAAAACCATCGCCGACGATGCGGCCGGATTTTTGTATCTGGTGTCCAAAACCGGCGTCACGGGCAGCGCCGGACTCGAAACGAGTCTGGTCGGAGGCCAGGTCAACCGCCTTCGGGAGGTTACCGCCCTTCCGATCTGCATCGGCTTCGGGGTTTCGACCCCAGAGGACGTGGCCGCACTTTCCAGGATGTCCGACGGGGTCGTGATCGGCAGCGCTTTTGAACGGCTCATCGAGGAAAACATCGACAGCCCGGACCTTCCGGAAATGCTCGGGGACCAGACCCGGACCTACAAGGCTGCCACCAAATCCGCTGACGCGGATTTGTAGAAAGCGGCTTCGCCGCTGGGAAAAAATGGTTCCGGAAGTATCTACAGTTCCCGATTTGCAGAGTCCAGGATCGATGACCTTGGCGTTTGAGTATAACACTCCGAAATAAATGGTAATATAAATTTTCTTTACATTCTTTGCTTGACAACGCCGGCGATTTTCGATATGATTCGTTCCAACAATTCAGCCCCTTTTTGTAAGGTTATGTCAGGCTCTTTCCTCTGGCGAAAAGCCATCCCGACCTCGGGATGGCTTTTCTGCTTTCTGGAGGTGTTCGGTGACCGTCAAGATCACCATTCTCGCTGTTTATTTTCTCATGGTGCTGACCGTCGGCTTCATTGCCCGGACCCGCTGGAAATCGCCGCCGGAAACCTATTTTCTGGCCGACCGGAAGCTCGGGACGGTGGTCCTTCTCGGCACCATGGTGGCGACCAACTTTTCGGCATTTACGGTGTTCGGCACCTCCGGGGCCGGCTACCGGGATGGGTACGCTTTTTTTCCCATCATGGGATTCGGTACCGGCTTCATGGCGTTGACTTTCTGGGTTCTGGGGCGCCGGATCTGGAAACGGGGCCGGGACCGGGGGCTTGTCACCCCGCCGGAGCTGGTCACCGACATGTACAACAGCCCCATGCTTTCCTTTCTGTTTTCCCTGGTCATGATCGTCTTTACCATCCCCTATCTGGCCCTGCAGCCCATGGCCGCAGGCTACGTGCTCGAAGAGCTTGTCGGGCTTCCCTATTTCGGCGGCTGTTTGCTGGTCACCGGGATCATCGTCGTCTACACCCTTCGGGGCGGGATGCGCGCCGTTGCCTGGACCGACGTGTTTCAGGGCACGCTGATGTTTGTGCTTCTGTTGGCGTCCGTATTGATCGTGGCCGCCCACCATGGCGGGTTTATCGCCGCCCACCAGAAGGTGTTGGCTGCCTCTCCGGAACTTTTCTCCCGGCCCGGAGGATCTGGAAGGTACACCCTCGGCATCTGGTTCAGCTACATGCTGCTGTGGTTCTTCTGTGACCCGATGTTTCCGCAGCTCTTTCAGCGCTTTTTTTCGGCCAGAAATGAACGCAGCCTGTCAAAAATCATGCTGTTTTATCCCCTGGTGTGCACCGTCGTTTTCTTTCTGCCCATTTCCGTCGGGGTCATGGGAACGCTCTCTTTTCCCCATCTGGTCGGCAAAGGCGCGGACCGAATCCTACCCCTGGTCCTGACCCACATCTCCGGCGACGCCATGGCCGCCCTGGTCATGGCGGCAGGGCTGGCGGCCCTGATGTCGACCATGGATTCCCAGCTGCTGACCCTTTCATCCATCTTCACCCGGGACATCGCCCCGATGATCCGGGAAAAGAAAGAAAGCGATGCTGTTACCGGAAGAATTTTCGTCATTTTCCTGAGCCTTGCCGGGCTCGCTCTGGCCTGGAATCCCCCGGCGACGATTCTTCAGATCGCCACCCAGACCTTCACCGGCCTGGCCGTGCTGTTTCCCACGGTGATTTTCGGACTCTATCTGCGCCGCGTCTATCCGACGGCGGCCATCACGTCGATTTTGTGCGGCGAAGGGCTGCTCCTGCTCTTTTATTTCAAGAAGCTCTCTGCTGGACCGTTTCTGCCGGTGATCTGGATCATGGCGGTTACATTCGCCGTTTATCTGGCGGTGCACGCCTTCATGGCATTCAAGGAAAAAAGGCTGAGCATCGGCATTCCGGCCTGGCTTCAAAGCCGCTACCTTTACCTTTTGACGGGGATTTTTTTACTCGCGATCGATTTCTGGGCGTGGGACAAGCCAGGGCCGATGGTCGGGGGAATCCCGGCATGGATCTTTTACTTCATCCTGCTGTCCGGCCTTCAAACGGCGGTGATGGTGTTCTGGATCAGGAGGACAGCAAATGTTGAAGAATATGATAGCCCGGAAGGGCAGGTTTCGTGGCAGGAGCAAAGAAACAATTTCGAAATCCGAAATCCGAAATCCGAAACAAATTCAAAATACAAATGACCGAATGATCGAAACAAGGCTGCTGTTGTTATTTCTTGGATACTTTGATTGGGCTCGCGCAAATCGCTAATACACACGAAGAGGGCTGTTTCGGTCATTTTGAATTTCGGTCATTCGATATTGTTTCGAATTTCGAATTTCGTGCTTCGCTTTTCTATTTTCTCTTCCCAATCAACCATTCCACCAATCATCCAATTACCCCTTCTTCTTTTCCCTGAAGATCTCCCCTTCCCCCGGAAACACCCGGCGTTCGTTTATCGGCGTCGGCTTTTGGACTTCCGGCCACCGGCCGGGTCGAGGATCCGGTCCTTCCTGGGCCAACGGCGTGGGGCGGCTGTCTTTCATGACCGGGTGGGCGCGGAGATCCACCTCCGGCACCGGCGTTGAAAATTCGATGGCGATGTTGTTCGGATCGAAGGTGTAAATGGAGTGGATAAAGCCGTGGTCAATCGGCTCCGATACCCAAAAGCCGGCGGCCTCCAGCTTGTCCCGGATCGCCCACAAGTCTTCGCTGCTTTCCACCTCGAAAGAGACGTGGTCGAAGGCAACAGGGCCGGGCACCGGCACGCCGTGGTCTTTTTCTTCAATCGGCGCCGCATCGGGCCATTCGAAAAAGGCGATCATGTCGTGGGGGGCAATCTCGAAAAAATAGTGCCGGTAGCCCGGTCGTCCCAGGCCCGCAACCAGCCGCATGCCGAGCAGGTCCCGCCAGAAGCCGATGGTCTTATCCATTTCTCCCGTGACCATCGCCAGGTGGTTGATCCCGGTGTACTTTACCATCTTTTCTCTTTCGCCAGATTTTTAACTCAACTTTCGGATTTCGCGGCAGCATGAATCCCGAATGTTGAATCTTTTATATTCAGGCGGGCGAATAGCCCGCCTCTACAAATAAATCAGAGTGCGGTCCCGGCTTTTTGGGGAGCGCACTCTGATTTATTTGATCATGATGAGGAGCATCTTGAACCGCTCCTTGGCCTGCAGCGCATGGGGCACGTTTGCCGGCATGATGATCATGTTGCCGGCGTCGACTGTCCGATCTTCGCCGCCGATCCGGACCTCGGCACTGCCGTCGAGCACCTGGACGATGGCGTCAAACGGTGCGGTGTGCTCGGACAGTCCCTGTCCCCGGGCGAAGGAAAAAAGGGTTACATTGCCGCTGTCTTTTTTCAGGATCGTTTTGCTCACCACCGAATCGTCGGCGTAGGCAATGCCGTCTGTGAGATGAAATGGGGTCCCCTTCGAAATCGTGCTGTCGTTTTCCGTCATGGCGCCTCCCGATCGGGTTTGTCAGATGTCAGCCCCGCCGCTGGCCGGCAGGGGCTTCAGTGTAATCATAATGGAAACTTCCCAACCCTTAATTCCGGCCGGCTTGTCCGGGGTAGTCCCCCAGTGACGAAGACGGAAGCAAAGTCCCGCATCAAGTGCGGGATAAACTTCGAGCCGGAATCCGGGCAAAAAACTGGATGCCGGATCAAGTCCGGCATGATGGACCGGTAACAATGAAGTGACAGACACGGGTTGCTTCTTTCCCGGCATGGCGGCCGGAAGATTTTTCCACTTCACTACTTACTATGGGGATTGTCATCCGGCCTTTCTCGAGGTCCAGAAAGGCCCTATCCCTACACAAACCGTGGCAACTGAAACGGAGCGGAATTCTGACAATCCCTATCATCAGTTGAATTTTTTATCATAAAATCAAGAAGAACCATAACCACTCTGGCAAGGCTGTCAATTTTGCATCATGTCGGCACGGATGCCTTGTACAGCGTTCCGTCCCCGGAGATGCGGTAGGCCGGGGCTGCGGCCGGAACGAGAAAAGACGCACCGCGTGCCACCATTGATCGATGCCCGCCTTCCTCGATCAGGTTCAGTCGGCCTGCCGTACAAAGCAGAATTTCGGCGCTGCGGTCCTTTTGGCTTTCGTGCGAGTCGCCGTCTTTGACATCGATCACCGAAAGGACGAATTCCTCCGCCCTTGACGGGAAAACCCTCTCGCTTGCACCCACCGGTTCCGGCTCCAGGAGGTCGAGCTGCCGTGATTCGAAATTGAGCACCCGCAGCAGTTCGGGCACATCCACGTGTTTGGTGGTCAGCCCCCCCCGAAGGACATTGTCGGAATTGGCCATCAATTCGATTCCGGTTCCTTCCAAATAGGCATGGAGTTCTCCTGCTTCCAGAAACATCGCCTGGCCGGGTCTCAGGCAGACGAGGTTCAGGAAAATCGGGGCCAAAATGCCGACATCTGCGGGATATCTTCGCTGCAGGGAACTGATCCAGCGAAACACCGGATCGTCGGCCTCTACGACCCGCGCAAGGTCTCCGACCTCGGCAGTCACCCGCTTTTTCCGTACCGTATCCATGGTCATCAGGGACTCGAAAAACGTTTTCAGGTCCCCCCTTCGCAAAAGGGCCTGCTCGTCGTCCAGGCTGCTGACCTCCAGCCGGTCGAAATAGTCAAGCATATCCTTGATATCGCGAAACCCGTTGAGCCCCCAGAACCGCGTCAATGCACAAATACACTCCGGCTTGTGGTTGTCGTCCCTGTAGTTGCGCTCGGGGGCATCCAGAGCAATTCCCATCTTGTTTTCTCTTTCAAACCCCTGCCTTGCCTGGTTCCGATCGGGATGGGCCTGGATCGAAAGCGGCTCGGCCGCCGCCAGGACCTTGAACAGGTAAGGCAAACAGGCACCGAACCGCGTCGCTGCAGCGGTGCCGAGGATCTGGTCGGGGTACCGCGCGATAAGATCCGGCAGCGGATGGGGTTTCCCCTCCCAGACCACGGTAGACGAGGCCTTGGGGTGAGCTCCCATCCACAGTTCGGCCTGGGGGCCTTTTGAAGGACTGGATTCGCCTAAAAGTTCGGCAATGGCTGTTTTTGAACCCCAGGCATAGTCGAGTACCGGGTTTTTCAAGAAAAGAATCCGATTCATGGCGCAACCTTGATGGCGAGTTTTGGCTGGCTGAAGAGCTGACACCCATCGGCCTCCTGCGTTTACAGGCT
>Ga0207752_1000653_pt1 | contig 16196 bp, 12 predicted proteins | sample Pon2CUnioCityCA_6_FD_187272 | JGI IMG/M metagenome (GOLD analysis project Ga0207752, IMG submission 187272) | Marine sediment microbial community from Union City, CA, USA - Pond 2C Sediment 2 (SPAdes) | ecosystem: Environmental > Aquatic > Marine > Intertidal zone > Salt pond sediment ...
CCCCTACACGCTGCTTCTGACCGCCACTGAGCTGTGAGGGATAGCGGCCGCGGAACTCGCCTGGCTCCAGTCCTACCATGTTCAGCAGTGGGTCCACTCGCTCTTCGATCCGGGACGGGGACCATTGCAGCAGTTTGGGGACGACGCCGATGTTCTCAGATACGGTCATGTGGGGAAAGAGCCCGATGTGCTGAATTGCGTAACCGATTCGTCGGCGCAGCTCAACCGGATTCCCATCCATGATATCCCGACCTTCAATCAGAATCCGGCCGGTTGTCGGTTCGATCAGTCGGTTGACCATCTTCATGGTCGTGGTCTTGCCGCTGCCGCTGGTGCCCAAAAGTACGAGGGTCTCCCCCTCCGCGATTTCGAGCGTGAGATCCCGCACCGCCTCCGTTCCACCGGGATATGTCTTGCAGACTCGTTCGAAGGCAATCAACGCACGTCCTCGCTTAGCTCTTGTTGACTTCGAAGATGCCCACCAAGCCGTGGCCACAGCCTTGTCCTTGTTGCAGATTGCACACGAGATAGCGTAGGGCGTACCCTAATTGCGGTTCAATGATATTCTCTCGCGGCAAGCCGTAGCGAAGCCAGCCGATCCCCTGAACGACCAGCTTCATCCGGTCCATCATGTCACGCAAGGGCGCAGGACATGATATGGGCGGAGCGGGTGGTTCCTGGGTATAGACCCGCTTGTCCTCATCGAAAATCTCTATCAGGTGGGCCACGTAATGTACCAACGTGTTCCAGCACATCTGGAGATGTTCGAAGTAATCGTTGAGAAACTCGAAGCCCGCCCTGGGGATGTAATTGACCAGGAGTGAATGGAGTTCTGTCCGCAGGTTCACTTCGTGGAGTCTGTTGATAGCGTTTCGCAACGGCTGCGCATGGGGGTTGTACTCCGCCGTGTCCATGTGCCGACCGGAGAATGCGCTGCGATCGAACCACTTGAGTGGTTTGATTTCGATACCGGCCCTCTTGCTTGCTTCGGCAATGATGGCTTCCGCCTCTCTGCGGCTCATGAGTCGTAGCGTCAAATGTTGAAGCTGATCGCGGCGTTCCTCGCGCTCTTCCGGACCGTAGATGTAGGATACGACGTAGTCCATGTTCTTCAACTCATTGGGGTCGTTGGTCCAGAGGTTTTGCCATTCGTACGAATAACGCCCCAACCAGTCACAGACGATGACTCCATAGTCCTCCACGCGCTCTGCGATCTCGGCCAGCAACCGTATCGCCGTCTGGTCATCATTGTGATGGGAGAAGGTGCCGAAGGAGGAGAAGTACAGGTCGTGAGGCTTTCCGTCGTCGACGGGCAAACCCTGGGTGAAATCCGCCTGCTCGAAGGTCATCTTGTGATTGCAGCTATAAAGGAACCTGGCTTGATTGAGCAGATCCTCATTGAGATCTACGCCGTTGTAGGCCCCCAGTATCTCGTCGCAGAGCAGGTCCACTTCCAGTTGCTGCAAGTCCGCATCTCGTTGCCGAACACCGGCCAGGAGCTCGTAGCCGTCGGCGCTGCCGCAGCCCAGGTCCATGATTCGCAGCCGTCGCATTGACGACCGGCAGCGGTCGATGAGCGTCTGAAGATATGGGCGCAGGAAGAACCGGGTGATCTCATCCTCCCAGTAGCGGCGCACGTTGTCATACTTGCCCACGAGGCCGGATTGCTTGGCGTAGAGGCCGCTGCTCACGGCTTCGGTATAGGCCGCCATCTGCTTTTCTGCTGTAGGTGTCGTCATATCGAAGAGCTCCTATATCCTGAGTCACTCCAAGCATTTGGGCAGGATGCCAAGGATGTGTTCGCTTACCTCCGCGCGGATCTCGTCTGGCAGATGGTTCCTCGGACGTTCCAGAATGTCGCGATAACATTGGTGCGCCGCATACAAGGCGTCCCGATCGTTCTCCAGCGGATATTTGACATAGACATCTTGTTCGCGCGTGGGCAGCGGCAGATGGTAGACGTAAGTCCGGTGGTCACTGGCCATGACCTCATGGATCATCGCTCTCACCGACTCCCGCTGTCGAGCCGTAACGGCCGGTTCGCGCAGGAGCTTCTTGGCTAAGCCGATGTGGGTGTCATCCATGACCGCTTGCTCCGGGCAGAACACGTTGGTGCGTTCCAGCAGACCGAAGGCGTAGTGGACGTACTGGGCCCCGCTGCGCGGCACGGTCAACAGCGTCAGCAGTTTCTCGGTATTGGCCTGAATTCCCGGACGGCTGGTGTCGCCTACTCCGGCCGTCGAATAGCAGGGCAGACCGTAAAACCGGGCCATCTGGGCACAGTCCACATTGTAGTGGACGAATTCCGGCGCCCCGTACATATCGTTGAGATTGTCCAAGCGTGTGCGCACAGGCACGGCTCCATATAGAACCGGCGTGCCGGGGGATGTCAGTTGGGTCAATGCTACGCCCGCCAGAAGCTCCGCATTGATTTGCGCAACCATGCCGAACTCGTCAAACGGCCCGGTTGCTCCCCCCATGGGACAACTCGAGATGACCAGGGGAACGCGACGCCGCGCAATCTCTATCACCTTAGCGGCCGTGTCATTGACGATCTGCAAGGGGCTCTTGATCACACAGGCAATGAATGACAGGAGCGGATTCCCGGCAAAGGCCTCGGCGCCGCCGGCGATCATCTCGCCCATGCGCACCACGTCATCCAGCGCTTCCAGGCTCGTCAGCCCGGCCTGGACGTGTTTCGTCGTGTTGTTGATGCTGGCGAAGAACTTATTGACGTCCTTGTTGGCCTCGGTCACTGCCTCGTCCTGGATGTTGACACACCGAATGAAGAAGTCCAGATTGTCCAGGTTCTCGCACAGATGGGCGGCCCTGCAGAGCCGCTCGATCGAGCCTGGTTTCCGCACGAACTGAGGCTGCCCATCGGCGAAGGACACATCGAGCCAGACGTTGGTCTCGGAGCCGCTGCCAAAGCGCACGCGGGGCTCCGTGGCGTCTAAGACCAGGCGATTGGCAGGATCCCTGGCCCCCAACACGACGCGAGATGGCGCGCTTTGCAGGGCTTGATTCAGAACAGATTCGGGCAAACGCACGCGGACACAGCCATTCGCTGCCTCCGTCGGGGCGCCTGCGCGGCGGAAGATCTCGGCCGCCTGGTCGTTGTAGCAGAACAGACCTGGATCCTGGAGTACGTCCCGGGACAGACCATCGATCCAACGAATCTGCGCGTCTGAGAGGCGGCACTCAGGACGAACCAATACCCCTTCGCGCTGGCGGCTCTGTGTCGTGTGCGTGCTTTTCATGTGTGTCATTTCCTGTACTCGTCTCGTCACTGTGGTCGTTGCGCTGCTTCCAGCGCAGGGACATGAATCTCCGGAAACCGACTGAGAACTTGCCTGCGGATATGCTCGTCCAACCGGTCTGTCGGGGGTTCGCGGCGCACCGATTCGACGAAGCGCCGGGCACGACTCACGGCATCCTCGCCTTCTTCAAACTGCTCACGAGTCTGGCGGTTGGCAAGGGCAGGGACGAAGAACTCCTCGCGCATATGGCGCACCGTGTGCTCCTCTGCCATATAGTCCCGGCCGGGCCCCTTCTGCAGGATGACGTCCAGGGCCAGGGTGTCATCGTTGACCTCGATGCCTCGCAGCACACGCTGGCACATGCCCAGGATCTCGTTGTCCATCACGAGTTTCTCGTAAGACACGGTCAAATCCGCCTCCATCAGTCCCGCCGCGTCATGGATGTAGTTGGCCCCCGACAGGGCGACCAGCAGATTGGACATGGCGCTCTCATAGGCGGCCTGGACATTCAGGGCCTTGGCATCCGTCGTGCCTCCCGTGGAGTACACGGGCAGTTCGAAGTGCTGACCCATCTGGGCAACGGCGGCGTTGATCAGGGCCCGCTCGATGGGACCTCCCAGGTGGTTCATGGTGCGCAGATCGGGGATCGATCCGACGCTGCCGCAGATGGCGGGGGCGCCCTTGTGTACGGCCTGGATCATGGTGATTCCCGCCAACGTCTCAGCCACGTGGGTCAGGACGTTGCCCGCTAACGTGATCGGCGCAGTCGTCCCGCAAATGGGCTCGGTCGGCACCACTACGGGCAGACCCTCCCGAGCCAGATAGCAGGCCATCTCGCCGTAGCGGTCGTCGATTTTGAACGGGCTGATAATCAGTGTGATGAACGAAACGCAGGGCCGCTCGCGCAGCGCCTCGACACCACCTGCAGCCATCCGGGCCATCTGGACGACCTTTTGGGTCCCTGCCAACGAGTACACGCCGCCCATAACGTGCTTGGTTGTGTGATTCAGCGAATGGTAGAAGCGGTTGATGTCGATAGCGTCAGTGTCCTCCACGTCGTGGGGAAAGACGTTGATCGTGTGAAGGTGGACGTTGTCGAGGGCATTGATGAGACGTGCGTTAAGCACGACGTCGGATATCTGCGCTTCGCGACGACAGCCCTTGTCAGGATCCAGGACATAGAGGGCCGTCCCCCCAGTCCCGTAATGGACGCGTGCACCTTCCAAGACAACATCGTTCTGCCCGTCACGAGAATACAGCGTGACCGATGACGGATTAGATGCGACGGCATCCTCGACCAAGCCGCGGGGGAATCGGACAATTCGCGTCTTCCGATCCACCATCGCCCCCGCATCCTGCAGTGCTTCAAACGCCGTGTCGGCATACACCGCCATCCCCGACTCCTGGAGCACTTGCAGAGCTGCATCAGCAATGCTTTTGACATCTGTATTGCTCAACGGGCGGTACAGCCCACCAGATAGCCCAGGCTGTTTGTGTGTCACGTCTGTCATGCCCAACCACTTCCCCTTCTTTGCCGTGTCATGAGGACAGGTAGTCATTTTTGGGCGACTGCCCGATGCAGCACGTGGCTCCATCGGCAATCGCCTCCGAAGGCATCAACTGGACAACGTTCAACCAACTTCCAGCAACTCGAGTTCCAAGGTCAGGTCTGCGTCTGCCAACGGATGGTTCTGGTCGAGGTGGACCTTCGACTCCGAGACTGCCGCCACGGTTACCGTCGTCGACTCACCGTCGGCACGATCCACGGTCAGACGCTGGCCTACCTGTGGCTCGATATGGTTTGGAAAGCGGTCACGCGGAACCTCCACAATCAGATCCTTCCGATGAGGGCCAAACGCCTTTTCCGGCGGGATCCGAACCGTCTTTGACTCGCCGGCCTCCATTCCACTGACCGCCTCCTCAATCCCCGGGAGTACTTGGCTCTGCCCGAGGGTAAACTCAATCGGTTCGTCTTCCCTGGAGCTAGCCACTACGGCCCCGTCGTCGAGTTTGCACGTGTAGTGGATCTTCACTCTCTTGCCAGTGTTCGCCTGCGTCATAATACTTTCCCTTTCCATTGATTTTGGGCACTGTCTCTACCACAGCGACCCTAATTCCATATCCTTATGACAAGCCCCCAGGGCTTGCACTCCGCAGATTGTTCGTCCGATGTTCATTTCCACCTCACGACTGTCGACGAGTTAACGGAAGTACGCTCACGTCGTCGCAAAGCGGCTCCGGCGATCGAACGCTTACAGTGACCGTGAGATCCACCCGCACTTGGGACTACGTGTTTGTGGATTGCCCCTCATCGGTCGCCTCGTTCAAGGTCCTCTCAGGTGAAGTGACCTTCTCATCGCATTGTGGGCACCGGACTGTCTTGCCCGCGAGATCGTCCGGAGCCGTGAGAACCGCTTGACAGTGTGGGCAGTTGAACCGAATAGCCATTTTGCACGTTCCTTGCTGTTGATTGCCTTTTGCACTCGGTTTTCTCAAAAGTGGCGTAAGCACAGCTTGACTTGGTCGCCAAGCCTGGTGGCGTACCCCTGACGACTAGGCCTGTCTGCGCCCGGGCCGACTGGCTTCTACTGCTGCGCTGCCGCCTTACCCCCGTCGTCGGCATCCGAGCCTTCCCCCGGCACCGTGAGCTCTTTCTCACACTTGGGGCATCGGCCCCTCTTGCCCTTCAGTTCATCGGGGCCCTTGAGGTCGGTCTTGCAGTGAGGGCAAACGAATTCGATAGCCATGGCCATGCTCCTTTCGTATCCTCTATGCCTTTTGTCGCGTCGAGAGTCGCTGGACTCGTTCTATCTCATCCGCCGAGTCCTTGTCGTTTCACACGACTGGCTCGGGGCAGTCCTTTGATCCTCCTCGGCTCGACTTGGGTCTTTGAATCGGTCGAGCACCTTTGCGATCTGCGAAGAAAGCAAATCCATGTTCTGGGTTTCGTCTATGACGGCTGTGCATTTCTGCTGGGCGATCCGCCGGTCAATTCCCTTGTCGTTAGCTGCCCCTATGACAATGACGGGTACAGTTGCTGCTATATCCCGCACGTTCAAGACAAACTCCAAAGCGTCCGCGCGAGTGAAACGCCGATCCACCAAGACCGCGACCAGTTGCCCGCGTCGCAGCCGCTCAAGTGCACCTGAGACACTGCCGCGCACCTCCGGCTGGACCCCGATTCTGCGAAGCATCTCAGTCAAGTCCTGTCGAGCGTGGTGCCCCAAGACCAGCACCGTGTGAGAGTTCATGGGCTAACTCCTTGAAAGCCAATTGTCTCATGATTCGGTCTTTGTGGTTGCGTAGTGCAAAACACGTTCCAGAGCACACTTCCCATTCTGTAAGCCACTTTGTAGACGTGAGTTAGCGTCCTTCAAGCCCTGGCGAACAAGAGTGAGGAAGTAGATTGAACACCAAGGATTTACGCCCGGCGTGCAGAAAAGGTACACATGCCGCAGGATTACGGATCATGCGCTCCAAGAGTGCACACTTCAGGAGGTCTGGCGAGATGTATCATCGTTGACTATGCTCGATCCTCGCCGTTCCCTTGAGACTTGCCTTCTCCAGAACTGGCGCAGGCCTCCAGCAGGAAGAACGACCACATTTTCGCGAGAACAGTAGAAGAGAAGACAAGCTATTTGATATGATGTTTCCGTAGCTTTCCGTACAATGCGCGACGACTGATTCCCAGCATCTCGGCAGCGCGCGTGCGATTGTTTTGAGCAATCGATAGCGTGTGGATGATCATCTCGCGCTCCACCTCCGCCAGCGGCGTGCCAACCTCAAAAGTCACCTTCACAGGACACCCTCCTCTATCTGATCTGAAGCGCGGGGGCAAGTGCTCGGGAAGAACCACCTGGCCTTCGCAGACCAGAGCAGCACGCTGAATCACGTTCTTAAGCTCCCGCACGTTGCCCGGCCAGTGGTATGACTCGAGGAGGCCGATGCACTCCGGCGCGATACCCAGAATGTTCTTCTCGAAGGAACCGTTGTAGTGCTTGACAAACGCGTCGACAAGCAAGACGATATCGCCGCCGCGTTCCCTCAAGGGCGGCAGCGTGATCCGGAACACGTCCAGTCGAAAATACAGATCCTCACGAAAAGTGCCCTGATCGACTGCATTACTCAGATCCTGATTAGACGCAGCAATCAAACGCGCATTGGTTGAGATGGTCTGTTTCCCGCCGAGGCGTGTGAAGGTCTTCTGTTCGATCAGGCGCAGCAGGCTGATCTGCATGCGCTGATCAATCGTGGCGATTTCATCGAGAAAGACCGTCCCATCTCGCGCTTCCTCGAACTTGCCCTCCCTTCTCCCCATCGCCCCCGTAAATGCTCCCTTCTCGTGACCGAAAAGCTCGCTGCCGACCAATTCCGAGGGCAAAGCGCCAAGGTTTACTGGGATGTAGGGACCGGCGCGCCGGTCACTCTGTTGATGGATCGCCTGCGCCACCAAATCCTTACCCGTGCCTGTTTCACCGAGAATCAACACCGGGATATCCGTGGCAGCCGCCTGCCTGATCTGTCGGTAGATCTCTTGCATCGGTCCAGAGAAGCCAACCAGCTCTTCGAACTTGACGTCCCGTTTTCCCCTCTTCAGGAGCAGGTTCGTTCCGTAGACAGGGCGCTTCTCGATGGCCGTCTCTATCAGAAGCCGGAGTTCTTCATCGCTCATAGGCAGCTTCGCATATTGGTACGTGCCGGCTGCCAGGGCCGACATGGCAACCTTGATATCCTCCGGTTCCGCCAAGAAGAGAATCTGCGTTGTAGGGCTGTTCTGGGCGATGAGATCGAGCACCTCCATCCCATCGGTCTTTCCTCTCTTACATGCGCTGCTGGCTACCACCAAGACGTCGAAGCAGTCTGACTCGAACCGATCAGGTATGCGATCGAGAGCGACCTCTCGAAATACGTCGGTTGTGCCCTCAGGGAACATTCCCGTCAGACGGCGAGCCAGATCCCGATCTTTGCCGACAGCCAGGATGCGAAATTTCTTCGATATGTCTTGATGGTTCATGGTACGCACTGGTCTGACTTCTCTGACACTCTCCTCCGGATAGCCGCCCGGCAGGAATAAGAGACGGGTAAGGAACTATTCAACACTGCTGCACTTAGTTCTCTATCAAGCCTACCAGGTTTCCCCCTCAGGTTGTCAAGACAAAAACTGCAAACGATCATACTCAAGGGCAATTGGTCAGCGTCCGCCTCCGTCTAAGTGCTGGGTGCGCTCCGCCCCTATTCCCTGCAATCCTCCGAGCTTCTGGTCGGTTTCTGAGAAGAACAAGCCAGGAGAAGGCCTGTCGAAGTTGTGCAACACAGCCATGCCCCACTCGCTCCAGCGGCGGGGAATCTTCACGAGAGTATCCGGGGCCAGCCCGGTGGCCTGGACGATCAGTTGATTGGAGACGCCCTCGGCCGAAAGCAGCAAGCAGACGGCACGTTTGCCCACCCGAGGCGTGGGTGGCCGATCACGCAGTTGTTGCAGGCGTTGGCGTTGCCATGACGTGAGTCGGACTTCGATTTTCCGATACATGCCGACACCTCCTGGGCGGGCTTCCCAGCCCATACCGGAGTGAATATCGGCAACCCGATGCAATCTACCCGAACTTACTTCGAGCCACGCCGCCATGCCTTGAGTTTCACTCCTGGAAGATAGTACGCATAACCAGCCGGTTTGGCATGCCGCAGTCTGCTTGAATACATAGCGTTATTGCTCATGCCAAGGGGTGCATCAGCGCCGCCCGCGCAACCGAGATCGCATCTTCGGCAGCTCCGCCGACAATCTCCCCGGTGATGATTCGTTCAACGCGTTTCTTGCGGCGTATCAGGTCTTTCCTGTCGAAGACAGTCGGCAAGATGTTGGTGCTGTTGGCCAACGACAACAGCGCGATTGTGCGCGGCTCAATCGCCTCAGTATCCGTGAAGATAGCGCGCCGGAGGCGCTCGATGAGATGCCGCTCCGGTCCAGGGTTGATCTCCGGGTAGATCTTGCGTGTGAAAATCAGCAGAACTTCTTCCTCGTGGACTGAGCTATTGTCAAATGTTGTGGATGAGATATTCGGCGTCCGCTTCGCGGAGCTGTTTTGACTTTTCATCAACCCAGCCTCCAAAGCCAGATTCAGCCCAAGGCAGTCCAGCGGCATGCCGTAACCTGCGACCGGGCCCTGTCCAAGATCTGGCTTCGGTTGGGGGGTGTTTGAAAAGTCCTTCGGTATCGCCGAAGGCGATTCCACTTCTTCAAACCATGGTCTTGCCATCTCCTGCATGATCAAGCGGCTCTCTCCTTGAGTCCATCGACGAATACAATGCCTCGGATCACCTCGGGCAACCGTGCGGCACCATTGAGCCGACGCCATTGTCTCTCGGCACACTGGGCCAGTTTGAACACCATCGTCAGGCAAGCCGTCCGACTGCCACAGCCCTTCGTCCGAGCCGTCCGCAGGCGGACCGTCGCGAACGTCGACTCGATCGGATTGGTGGTCCGCAAATGCACCCAGTGCTCGGCGGGAAAGTCGTAGAAGCTCAGCAGAACCTCACGATCTTTGACCAGGCACGCGACGGCCTTGGGATACTTGGCCTCAAAGCTCCCAACGAACCGATCGAACGCCTCGTTCGCCTGCCGGCGCGTTTCGGCCATCCAAATCTCGTGCAGCGTCGCTTTGGCCTTCGCCTGGATCGACTGGGGCAGCTTGTTCAGCACATTGGCCGTCTTATGGACCCAGCAGCGTTGCTCCCGCGTGGCCGGATAGATCTCCCGCAGGGCCGCCCAGAACCCCAGGGCGCCGTCCCCGGTCGCCAGGCTCGGATCGGCCGACAAGCCCCGCTGTTTGGCCTCCAGGAGCAATTCCCGCCAGGATTGTGCAGACTCGCGGTAGCCGTCGGTGACGGCGATCAACTCCTTGCGACCGTCTTCGGTGGCGCCCATGAGCACCAGGATACACTGCTTGTTGTTGCCCGGGGCCTCCAGGCGGATGTTGAAGTGGATGCCGTCGGCCCAGAGGTAGACGTAGCGTTTGCCTTCCAGCGAACGCCGACTCCAGCTCTTCCATTCCTGCTGCCAGGATTCCTTCAGCCGCACGATATTCGTGGCCGACAAGCCCTTGGCCTGGGGCCCCAAGAGGGCCTGTAAGGCCTCCGTGAAATCGCCGGTGCTGATCCCACGCAGGTACAGCCAGGGGATCAGTTCATCGAGGCTCTTGGTCCGCCGCAGGTACGGCGGGAGGATCTTGCTGGTGAAACGCAGCGGCTCTCCCTGGGCATCGCGCCGTTGGTCGCGAACCCGGGGCTGGCGAACCTCCACCAGGCCGACACCCGTCTGGAGGGCCCGGGCCGGCAGATAGCCATTGCGAACGACCCGCCGTCTGCCGTGCTCGTCCCGCTGATCCGCATGACGGCCGAGATACTCAGCCACTTCGTTCGCGATGGCTTGTGCCAGCATCTGCTGAGCCCCTTGTCGCAGGATTTCGTCCAGGGCGTCCCGGGAACCGATTGACACAACGTTGCTCGATACGGTACTGTCTGCCATGTGGCGTGTCCTTTCTTCTGAGTTTCCGTGATCATGTCAACTCAAAGGACACGCCGCTCTTTTCATGCATGCTATCCACAACTTTCGGTTATACCTCATGGAGGCCCTGGCGACATCGACTGGCATGAGAGGTCTTGACGGGCGTGAAGACTCTCCGTCGTGAGGGCACTTTGAGGGCAATGGGGCAGTCCAAAATCGAGAAAACGCTACAAGCCCCTGAGGTTCAGGGACTTGTAGAACGCCTGTCGGACATAACGGAGAGGGCGGGATTCGAACCCGCGGTAGGGGTTTATACCCCTACGACGGTTTAGCAAACCGTTGCCTTCAGCCACTCGGCCACCTCTCCATATACTCACTGCAAGAGAACCTCGCCCCTTTCAGGCCGTCCTTGCCTTCGGACTGCTGCCACAACTCCCACCCCATGCCGCATCCGGAACACCACCGTGAGTCAAAGCCTCAGCATCGTGATGCCCAGGACACAGGCAGGCATAACCGCATCCAAGCCGGGACGCAAGTCCGAGCCCCTGCGAGACGATTCGCGGGTAGTGTACACTGTACCGCCCGATGGAGCAAGAAAATTCGCAGGAAGTTCTCGCGAGTCGCCCCCCGCTGTCGTTGGCCAAGAATCACACCACGCACAAAGGGCTATCGCGAGAGGACGACCGAGACTTTGTGGTCCGGGGCAATTCTCACGCGATTGATGCCGCGGTCACCTTGAATGGTGATCGCCAAGCCTTGCCCGGTCTCGGTGCATCGAATACCGGCAACGTGTGGTTCACTTCCCGCGTTCGCCGGTTCCAGCGCGGCGGCGAAATATGCGTCCGCCCCCTTCCTGCCGATCACAGCCATCGGCACGCGGTCGGTAACCGACGCGCCCACGCCTTCGCCGACCGTCACCGTGCTGGCTGGCCAAGCAGCCATCGTCAGATGCGTCGTAACATTCGTGCCCTCGAATCGGATTCGGATCGCCGCATCGGTCGTACCCCGCCTTGCATTCTGGATGTACTCGCCGCCCGGATCCTCCTGGGCCAGAGGCACAGGATCCCGGGCTGCATCACAGATGACCCGCTTGCCCCGGTTATGGTAGAGCCAATCGAATCGGCGCTCCGTGTCGGAATGCAGCCTGTCGCAAATGAGCAGATACGTGTCGGTCAGGATAAGCCAGCGCGTATGGTGGACGCCGGGATAAGCATCATCACAGTTTGCGGCCACTGCGGTGTAATCGCTCCCTCGCTCAAACAGGAGCAGCTTGCCCGCGGCGGGTTTTTGGCTCCGCCCGTCCACGAGCACGGCGTTGTGCGAGATGGTGGCCTTGTACCAGTTTGTGTGGATGGGCAGACGATAGGCCTGGCTTCGGGCCCGTCCCGGGTCCACGCCAAGTTCCTGCCCGTACCCGAAAAGGACGAAGCTCAGCTTGTCATAGTGCCCGTGGAAGCCGCCGTACGGACCGAACGTCATGGCCGCCGTCAGTCCGGCCGGCCCGTGGCTCCTCAGGATCGCATGGCCGGCATCCTCGAAGACCATGCTCTGCAAGGCCGGCGGCTTGGCCGTCACGCGAACATCGCGCCCCAACAGAACGCTCTCAAAACGCGGCCTGTCATCCAGGATCGCCAGGATCTGCGGGTCTCCATACGCGCGATAGGCCCGCTCGAACAGACGACCGACCCGCCGGACCGACGAATTGACATCATCGCCGAACCGCGGCAGCATTCCATCGCCCATCGTATAGTAGACCGGAAGAGTAAACATTCTCTTGAGCCGCTCATCCGACCACAGGTTCACATTCAGCCGTCGCGCCGTCTCGGCCATATCGACCAGCGCCCGGAGCGTGTAAAAGTGGTACCCCCAACTATTCTCGTACCACATCCCTTCCTCCGACACCGAGACGTCCATCTGATGGTAGAAGCCATTTTCCGGATCGGCTATGGCCTTTCGGATCCAGGCCGGGTCCTGCACCAGGGCTCCACCCCACAACATGGCCGCATTATGCCAGGTTTGCCAGTTGCTCTTGCCCGCCTGGTTCCTGTCGATGTTTCGGAGCATCGGGAGCAGCAACCCTTCCCGGATCTTCCGGTGGTCCGTCGCCGAGAGCGTGCCCGAATCATGGATCAGATCGTATGCCGGCCCGATACACGTTGCGAGGCTGGAGGCCTCCGTCAAGGTCTGCTCGTATAGATGCCCGCCGGCCTTTCGTCCCCAGCTACTCTGGGTCTCGCGCGAAGCGCTGTGGTAGGGATAGTCCGCGTATCGCTCGGCATAGCCCAATAGAACACCGGCGGCATATTCCGCAAATCTGGTGTCACTCGATATCGCATACGCCCATGCGGCGGTCAGCATCTGCTGGAGATTGCGGCTGTGCCGGCGACTGAAGATCACATCATCATAGGGAGGCCCGGAGTAAACCTTCTTGCACTTCGGGCATTCGTGATGCGTCGCGTCCACGGTCTTCAGGGCCATCTGACAGACGTCACACTGATACCACTGGTTGTGCTGGCCGCCTCGCGCGGGAAAGTCAACCGGATCATCGATGAATCGCTCCGCATCCTTCACGTACGCAGCCACGACATCATACTCGGCGCCTTGACCGCGGTACGCCCGCCGCAGCCGTCCGAGTTCCTCTGCGGTGCATGCCAGATGTGGATGATCCCGGTCGGGCAGGACGAAGTTCAGATCTGGCTGGGCGGACGTGCCGCCGGCAGAAGGAAGACAGGACAGAACCGTCAGGAGGGCGACGTGGATTCTACATGGGATAAGCATCCCGCACGCGGATTCGAGGCTCATTGGCGACTCCAAGGGTTCATGGACTCTTATCGCACCCAAGAATACTCGGGAAACCGCAAGACGTCAAATCCAGCACCCCCGTAGTGCCCCCGCCCCCAAGAAAGCCTTTTTTCTGTTGACTTCCTGAGGCCATTGTGGTAGAATTACGTGTTCTTGATAGGAGGGATTCTATCCACGTCTTACGGAGGAGACTTGCTGGGGTATTGGTAAGGGGCCGTTACAGAAGGAGCGGCGGCTCAGATAGCGCCTGTGTCATGCACAATGGACGCAGGGTATTTTAGCCGAAATGGTTGGCCCTGCTTGGGTCAGCGAAAGGGGTCCGTGTGTGCCACTCCCGCTTGGGCACTGAAGTGCGGCTTGTGCAACGGCGGGATCACATGATGACAGAAAGGAGGTATGCAAAACTGCACCCCGGGGAACATCGCAGCAACTTAACGTGGAATCACGCAAAAGAGTCATGAACAAGAAATTGGCTGGAGGAGAATCAAGCATGAAAAGAACATTCGTTGCATTGACTGCCGTCGCCATGGTGCTGGCCTCGGCAGGCACGTCTTTCGGAGCCGTCATCGATTTTACCGGCGGCACAGCATATCTGAGCGGCGGCGGCACTGCCGTCCCTAACAACAGCCTGACATGGTCGAACGTAGACTACTACGAAGAGGGCGGATTCAAACTGGACTTCATCGGTGATGTTGGGATCATCGGAGACTATTACAGCGGCAGCAACGATGTCATACATGGCCATTGGGCAACTGGCAACTACGGCACGCTGACCAGCATCGTCGTGTCCAAACTGGACGGAACGCCGTTCGATCTGAATTACTTCATCCTCACGTCGAATACGGATACTGGCGGCGCAGCGGACTCCGGCAACGAGCAGACCTGGATCAATGCCTCGAACGGCTTCTCACAGTTGCTGCCCACCGATGACTGGGGCTTCGCAGGCACAAATCCCCAGATCTTCCTGGGCACTCAGTTCGATAACATCATGTGGTTTTCGTTTACAGTAACGAATGCCGTAGATTGCTTCGGCATGGACAACTTCTACATCGATGAGCCGGCCCCCGGCATTCCCGCACCGGGCAGCCTGCTGCTGGCGAGCATGGGTCTCGCAGGTCTCGCGAAGATTCGCAGGAGATTTGCATAACGGACCTTCGTGACCGAAAGCGCGCAACGAGGCAGGGTCGTCATGACCCTGCCTTTTTTTGTGGGATGGGAGCTACTCTCGGTGGTCAGCCTTCGTCCGCAGGGAGGGAATCTGGCTCTGCAGCCGCTGGTCGGAGCGTCCAATAGCGGGCCAGAACGGCGAAGTCTCTCAGGTTCACGATGCCATCGCCCTGCGGCGAGGATACGTCGCCCGATAAGCCTGTGGCAACCTCCAGCCATTGTCCGGAGAAGGTCGCCAGGTCGGCACAGCGCACGACGGAATCCCCGTCAAAATCGGCCTTCCCGGGGCGGGTTAACTCAATCCCGGCGCCCGTGCCGAGATTGCGCGAGTACTGCTTGTCAATCGGGTTGTTCCAATGTTCCGATACGCCCAGGCTTTCGAGCGGTGTGCCGTCACCCTCGGGATCGTAGAACGTCCCGGAGGGCGGATCGTCCGCCAGGGCCGCCTCGACCAGATAATCATCCGCCCCGCTTATCCGGGGGTGATCGCTCCACTCGATCCAGAGGAAATCGAAGCAGACCGAGTCGATCGCGATGGGGTCCTGTGAGACGAAGACGCTCGAAGGCCAGTCGTGGTTGAACGGCGGGAAATCCCATTCCACGGGGTCGGAGGACCAGTTGCGTCCGGCGAACAGGCCGTCCACTAGGCATAGCAGCGTCTTACCGCCGAGCTCGGAGTGGCCCAGCAGGTCCACGAGGCAACGGTATCGCCCCATGCCCGGGGTATTCCTCGGCAAACTCGTATGCATGTCGTAGTAGTTGTGCTTCTGGCCCCACAGTGTGGCATCCGGGTTCCGGATGAGCGCGCCGTAGAGATTCTTGCCACAAACCGTAATACCGCCCGTATCGTGGCTCTTGAGGATGGGAAAGTTGATGAAGTAGTCCGCCTCGGCGAACGATTTCGGCACGAAATCCTGCTTTCTGCCTGCCGCGGCCGACGTGCTCCAGTAGAACGGCACATCGGAGAACTCCACCATCGTGCGACCGAGTCCGCCGGGATTCGACAGGTAACGCACATTCGGAAACTCCGGCTGGACCTTGTCGTAGATCAGGCCCGGCATGGGCCGGCCCGGATCGCCGATGCTAATATCCTCCTCGGCGATCCCAACCACCTCCACCAACTGCCGCAGCAGAGCCGCAATCATCTGCGGCGAGTTGTCGATGCGGTTTCTGTTGCTGGACCGCTGTCTGAGAGTGCTCGTATTCGCGTTATAGCAGAGCGTGTTGTTAATCTTGACGCCGATTTTCTCGCCGGGCGTATATCCCGCATCGCCTTTGCCGCGCGAGCGGTTGAGATAACGAAAGAGCGCGTCCCATGCCTCGCTGTCACTGCTCTTTTGCGCCAGGCCGCGGATCGCCCGGGAGAGCATCCGGTCCACCACAGCCCCGTCCGTGCATGCATCGTCGTACCAGTGTTCCGAGGAGCTGTATCCCTCCCAGTCGGTCGCATTCGGCTCGTGAATCCA
>Ga0207752_1000654_pt1 | contig 16175 bp, 7 predicted proteins | sample Pon2CUnioCityCA_6_FD_187272 | JGI IMG/M metagenome (GOLD analysis project Ga0207752, IMG submission 187272) | Marine sediment microbial community from Union City, CA, USA - Pond 2C Sediment 2 (SPAdes) | ecosystem: Environmental > Aquatic > Marine > Intertidal zone > Salt pond sediment ...
CGGCAGTATTGAAGCAAAAGCCTGATTGATGTATTGGTAAATGCCCTTTAAATCTTCTCCCAGGACGGCTTTTTCGAAATGTATAACGAAGCTTTCTCCAAGTGCAAGCTCTTCTCCAAGGCAATAAGCTGCCGGCCGGCCGTCGATATAGAAAACGCCGCCGCACAGTTGCAGCAGCCACATTTTCTCCAAAGCCTCTCTTGCAGCAAGAGAATCGTTTGGCCCGCTGTGCTGATTATTCCACTGCTGCAAAACATATAGAGCGTCATCTCTATATTCTTCAAGCAGCGGTTTAGCCTGACACTCATTATTCTTTACGAATATATTGAGCAGATTCTTTTTCTTGTGGAATTTTCTGCCGGTAAGGTTTACCAGGTCTTCGAGTGAATACAGATAATCGAAACTGTCCCTGTCTTCGCCGGTGGAGTATCCCATCTTCTCCAGTTTTTCGGCCTGCCGGGCGGTTGCTGCTTTCATTGTGTGGTAATTATCGAAAAGCTCTCTGACAATATTTTCTTCAGGCAATCCGAAGGGCAGCATGAAAAATGGATTTTCGTTATCGCTGCCGGTTATTGCGAAAAGTCCTTTTTTCAATTGGGATATCCTGTAATTGTGGGTCCTATGAAACAGATATATGTTGGCGAACGTAAATTCAGAAATCCCTTCGGCAAGGGCCTGGAATTTCGGGTGAAGAATCGGCCGCATATCTATAGAAATTTCCGCCGAATCGGGATATTTTGGTATTATCATTTGTAAATTTACCTTTTAATCGAATTATTCCAATTTGGAATTAGTCTCTGTGATGCACAGTCATTCCTTTGAAGACAGGATACATGTTTGGTTTATAATATTCGCGACCATCCCCAAGTATGAATCCCGCCATGCGGGGATTCATACTTGAGGCTGCCACCCGTTGCCACATGACGGAATAACTTAAATTGGGTGGCAGCCTCATCCCGATTGTCGTTTATCCGCCGAAGGCGGATTAATCGGGATGGGGATGGCTTTTACTGGACAATATCTTATCACTAAAAGTGTACATATTAAAGACAACTGGTGTCACTCTAAAACTTCTTCAGCGGTCGGGACTGATACCGATTGCAGCCTTTGCCATCATGTATCCTTTCAACGTTATTTATAAATCATTTACTGACAGAATACGTCATCATCTGAAATCTGTTCGGATATTCGAGCAATGCTTCTAATCATTTTGGCGAAGATAAGGCAATGAAAAGGGTACACCAGATACCAGTAAACGACACCCGGCAGTCCTTTCGGGGCAAAAAATACTGTCTGGGTAAGTTGTGTCTTGCCTTCTCCATGTGGAGTGACTTCGAATTGAAGCCAGCCGGCGCCGGGAAGTTTCATCTCCGCTTTCAATCTAATCATACTGCCGGGCCGAATCTTTTCGACCCTGAAAAAATCCAGAGTATCCCCGGCTTTAATTTCCGCCGGAACAGGTCGGCCTTTGCGCATACCGATACCACCGACAACCTTATCGAGGAATGCTCGCAGTCGCCACGCCAAGTTGCAGGGCCAGCCGTTCGGCCCGCCGATATTGGTAAATGCCTTATACACCGCTGAAGCCCGTGAGCGAACCAGACAACGCCTGACTTCGATAATCATGCCGTTGCTGATTGTTTTGACGGTTGCTGAACGCTCGATACCTTCTGTCGAGGATGATTGACTTATGAAATCCTCAAACCGGTCCGGGTCGAGCTGCGACAAAGCCCGCTGGACGGCACTTTCATAAGCCGCTGGTTTGATCCGTGTAAAAAGCTCCGAGGCCTTATCGTCTGTGACCACCACTTCATTTCGAAGCCCTTCGATGAGCGGCCGGGCAAAAGCTGCCGGGACGGGTGTAACCCAGTGTACCCAGTACGATGACAATTTTGGAGTAAGGACCGGCACATTAATGAGTAAACGACGAAGTCCCCGCACGCGAGCGTAGCGCTTCATCATATCTCCATAGGTCAGAATATCGGCCCCGCCGATTTCAATAATCTGTCCGGCACTGTCCTGATTTTGCAAGGATGCCGCTAAATATTCAATTACATCGTCGATTGATATTGGCTGGACTCTGCTTCGTACCCAGCGAGGGCAGACCATAACTGGTATGCGTTCGGTAAGATAACGTATCATTTCGAAAGAAATGCTGCCGGCGCCGACGATAACAGCGGCACGAAATTCGGTAAGACAGATTCCGCATTGGCGGAGTATGTCTCCTGTTTTCTGCCGGGACCTCAGGTGCTCCGACAAGCTTGTCTCAGGATCGCCCAAACCTCCAAGATATATCACTCGTTTTATTCCGGCTTTTCTTGCAGCTTCGCCGAAGTTGCGGGCGGCAACCATGTCACGTTCCGCGAAAGTCTTGCCGCTGACTATACTATGAATCAGATAATAAGCGACCTTGCTTCCAGACAATGCCGGCCCTAACGTCGCCGGCTCAAGCACATCTCCTTCGAAAGCTTCTACATCGTCTTTCCAGGTTTTTAATCGAAGCTTCTTTGTATCTCTGACAAGAACACGTACGCGATATCCGTCCTCCAAAAGACGCGGAACCAGCTTGGCGCCCACATAACCGGTAGCGCCGGTAACAAGAATAGGCATGGTACTGCTCGAGTGAGCAGTATTATTCATTATCACTGCTCGACAGCTTTCTCAATCTTCGCTATGACGGTTGGCGGGCACTTGCCTGTCTTCGTCCATGCGTCGTAAAGTTTTTTACCCCAGTCATCGGTTTTGTTTTCTTCGGCCAGGAATTTCAGATACTCCCACGAGACCGATTCATACATGAGCCTGACTACTACCTCTTCACATCTTTCAGGCAGCTTCATCTCGTATTCGTCCCAGTATTGACCGTCGGCGTAAGTCGCTCCAACCGGCTGTGAAAGGTGCTTTTGGAAATCAGCGTTATTGAAACCCTCCGGAGGAATTCGATTGTCTTTAACGATAATATCATTCAATACGGTATGAAAGGACTTGCCGGGCTTGACATTATATTTTTTAGCCCGAGCTTCGCTGATACCGAACAGGATTTCATACACTCGTGTCTTTTCAGGGTCTAAAACAGTGGGGGCCTTAACGGATTTTCCGAAGATAGTATCGTCTTTCTCGGCGTATTTTCCGATTTCCTCCAAAACGTTGCCGGATTCATCGAGAAATACGGCGTTTATCCACATCCGCCTGCCTTCTTCGTAACCTGTCGGCAGCTTGTGTCCGGTTTCGTTAGTTATTTTTAATTTAGCGTATCCGGGCTTTTCAAAGCTAATCTCGAGCGATGCGGCATCGGCAAGCATTTCGGCCGCACGCTGCTTGCTCAGATCAAGAGATTGACGGTTCATATCCTCGCCGTCCCAGATCAGCCACGCGACATCCTGTACCCACATCGAGCCTCCTATCGGCCCGTGGATGACGAAGTAGTCGCGGTGCAGGCCGCCGAACCTGGAAGCCTGCCCGCCGCCCTCGACCGCCTTATAATGACACGACTGGCAGGTGCCGTCCTTGCCGCGATTCGCAAAATCACTGAGCTTCCATTCGCTGTAAGTTCTTTGAATATGCCCGAAAAGGTAGGGGGGCTGGTCGTTGACGTCCTCGGCCAGCAGGGGATTGGATATATCGTGGCAGACGGCGCATAGCTCACTGGATGCGTGAAACGGCGATTTACGTACCTGGTGGGGCATTGCTCCCATGCCATCGCCGTACGGGCCGCGAACGACGTTCTTCGGGTCCGAAACCATCATGGCGTTTCCATAACCCGGCGGAACATTCTTTATAATTTTTGCCGCTTCTTTCGAAAGCGGATCGATATAACTATGGCAAACCGTGCAACTGACGCCGTACAAATCTTCTCTATTCAGAGCACTGCCGTCAGTAGGAGTGGAGCGTCCTTCAAGCCATCCGCGGGGAGCATGACAGCGAAGACAAAACTCGCCGATGCCTTCTTCATCCTGATTGGCGATAGCAAGCGCCGCCCTGAATACAGGGTCTCTCGCCGAAAGCGACATCATGCCGCTTTGCCACGAGACAAAGGGGTCGGCGTTTTTATTATTCGTTCCCCCATGGCACATGCGGCATTGCTGCACTTTAGCAAACTCGATGCCTGCTTCCTCGGGCTGCATTCCGGGCAGAAATACCTCGGCTGCAACTGTATTGGCAAAGAACGCAATCACGCAGCTTATTATTATTCTTTCCGTAAATGCAGTCTTCATCTTTTAGCTCCTGTACGGCAAACTTGTAAAAGGTATTTTCATGTAAAAACCAACAATTTCTCACTGATTTTATGCGAAAGTTCCGCGTAAAGAAAGAGCTTAGGTAAGATAATTTATCGCCGGACAAACCTCTTGATCGTTGAAGCAGAGCAATTACTGCCAAACGGTTAAAACACCCTGTCTATATAGGGCCTTCTCCAATGTGAACAAGTTTCCGTAAGTGCTTGTAAATAAACAAGAACCGGCTGTTGAAAAATTCAACTCTGGCTTTTAATCAATCGATATGATATAATACACTCGTCCATATGGGGGCGACAACCTGGAATGATTAATAATAACCACGATGAGGTTAAACATGAGGATAGGGTTAACACAATTAGCTGTTGCGTTACTTATGATACTTTGCTCCGGCCTGAGCATGATTGGGCCGCAAGTCCGCGGCCAACCGCTGGCAAGTGCCGTGCGCGATGTTGAATTCAGCGCCGAGCACGGATTCTACGATACACCGTTTCAGCTAACTCTTATCACGCCCACGCCGTCGGCCCAGATACGTTACACATTAGACGGCTCGACTCCGAAATCTAATACAGGAACCATCTACACAAGCCCTCTTACAATCACCGGCACATCCGTCGTTAGGGCGGCGGCTTTTAGGCCAGGCTATCAGGACCCGAACGTCGTTACGAAAACCTATATTTTTATCAGCGACGTTATAAGACAATCACCCAACGGCCAGGCGCCCGGCCCTAGCTGGCCGACCGGCAGAGTTAACGGCCAGGTAATCGACTACGGCATGGATCCCGATATCGTTAACGATCCCCGCTGGGCCGGCCAGATTGAGGCTGCACTGCTCGATATACCGACAATATCACTCGTAACGGACCTGGAGAATCTTTTCGGCCGGTCCACGGGCATATACGTCAACGCCCACAACGACGGCAGAGACTGGGAGCGCCGTACATCGGTCGAGCTGCTCAATCCGGACGGTACGCCGGGATTTAGCGTTGACGCGGGTTTGCGAATCCGTGGGGCCTTCAGCCGAAGCGGCAGCAATCCAAAGCACGCCTTCCGCCTGTTCTTTCGCAGTGAGTACGGGCCTGGAAAGCTCCGCTATCCGCTGTTCGGCGGCGAGGGGGATGACGAGTTCGACAAGATAGATCTGCGCACCAGCCAGAACAACTCATGGGCGTACCAGGGCAGCTCCCAGAACACGCTCATTCGGGACGTCTTCTCCCGGGATGTGCAGCGCGATATGGGCCAGCCATACACCCGCAGCCGATACTATCATCTCTATCTTAACGGACACTACTGGGGTCTGTACCAGACACAGGAACGGGCCGACGCCGATTTCGCCGAGTCATACCTCGGCGGGGACAAGGAAGAGTACGACGTTATAAAAAACGACTCATCAGGCTCACGCGCCCTGCACGCAACGGACGGTAATATGGATGCTTACCGGCGGTTATACGATGCTGCGGTCGCCGGCTTTTCTTCCGACATGGATTACCTTGTCGTCCAGCACCTTCGGCCCGGCAGGACACCGGACAGTCCGACAGGCGAAAGACTGCTCGATCCTGAGAACCTGATGGATTATATGATATGCACCTACTATACCGGCGATCCCGATGCACCGGTAAGCTGCTGGGGTCATTTTTCCAATAATGTCTTTGCTATCTACAATCATGTATACCCGGAAGGATTCACCTGGTACCGGCACGATGCCGAGCATTCTTTAGGCGCAAACGGCGGAGTCAACGAAGGCCGGCTCCTGACCGATCCCACCGACCGCTCGATAGGACAGCAATGGCGACATTTTAATCCGGCATGGCTGCATCTGCGCCTGACCGAAAACCAGGAATACCTCATGCAATTCGCCGACAGGGTGAATATATACTTCTCTAACGGGGGGCTTTTAACTGCAGAACAGAATATCCAGCGATGGATGGCCCGGGCAGAACAGATAGATTTGGCGATTATCGCCGAGTCGGCCCGTTGGGGCGACGCCCAGAGACATCCGCCGCGAACAAAGGACGACTGGGAAGGGCAGAACGATTACATGCTCAACACTTTTTTCACCGCCCGCACGCAGATTGTTATCAACCAGATGCGTTCGGTGGGCATGTTCCCGGATATGGCAATAATATCATTCAATCAGCACGGCGGAGAAATAGCACCCGGATTCCAACTGCTTATGTCGCAGAGCAACGGCACGCCGGGCACGATTTATTACACGCTGGATGGAACCGATCCGCGGCTCTGGGGCGGCGATATCAACCCTGAGGCGGCGATCTTCGAGGACGACACCATCGGTATGACGCTGGTCGGCAGGAGCTCTCTCTGGCGTTACAAAGACGATGGCTCGGACCAGGGCACGGCATGGCGATCCTTGAACTTTAATGACGATTCCTGGGCCGCCGGTCCGGCACAATTAGGTTACGGCGACGGCGACGAAGCTACCGTAGTCAGCTATGGCCCTAATTCCGGCAGCAAATACACTACGACTTACTTCCGGCATGTTTTCAACGTCGAAAATGCTTCCGACTTTACCGAGCTGTCGCTGAGTATCGTCAGAGATGATGGAGCTGTCGTGTACATAAACGGTATCGAGGCCACACCGCGTATCAACATGCCCGGCGGCGAAATCAACTACAGGACCTGGGCCGAGGGCGCCGGAGTGCCGGTAGGCGGAGCAGACGAATCGACATTTTATACCTACGATATCGATCCGGATATACTTCGCGACGGCGAGAACATCATTGCCGTCGAGATTCATCAGGTCAGCGGCACCAGCTCCGATATAAGCTTCGACGCCGAGCTTCTCGGCCTTATCGCAAATACAGCCTCACCGCCGATTATTCTGGACCAGACCACCACGGTCAAAGCCCGCACGTTTAACGCCGGCCGGTGGGGCGCTCTGACTGAAGCGAGGTTCACGGTCGGATTAAAAGGACTCGTGATTAACGAATTCATGGCGTCCAATCATACGACGCTCGAAGACCCGGATGAGCCGGATGAATTTCCCGACTGGATAGAGCTTTACAACGGAACTTCCGGCACGATAAATCTCGAAGGCATGTACCTGACCGACAAATTCCAGGACCTGACCAAGTGGCAAATCGGCGCCGGCGTCAGCATCGAGCCCGGCCAATATCTTATCTTTTACGCCGACGACGACGGCACACAGGGCGTTTACCATACAAGCTACAATCTGAACATGAGCGGCGAGATGATCGCATTGGTTGACCGCGACGGCAAAACAATCATCGATTCGATTCTTTTCGACGGCCAGATCGAAGACGTGTCCTACGGCCGGTTCCCGGATGGAGATAATTCATGGAGCTTTCAGAATCCCACTCCCGGCTTGCCCAATAATATAGATTTCGGTGAATAACTCTTAGTGCCTATGGGCCCTTTGCGGCTATGGTTCTGTTTGAAAAACAAAATTTTCAGAGGCTCCGGCGGCGGAATAGATTTCTGCGACTTTTTTCAGCTCATCGTTAGGTTTGCTATAAACGGTCAGCTTGCGCGGGGCGAGCATTCCCAAAACATCCGTCACGTCGCATACCCGCAGAACATTCAAAAACTGCGGCGCATCATCCTTCATGTGAGTTAACGGCGGTTCATTCAATATTACGCCGGCAATCTCCGGCTCCAATAAGCCCGCGTAAGCTGCCAGGACACCGGCGGGGCCTTCACCAAGCACATAAACCGGAACATTATCATAGTATTTGTCTCGCAGATAGCGGGCGGCAGCAATAATATCCCACACCCGGCCGGTATCGACGGTAAGCCCAAGCAGAACATGCGAACGCTCAACATAATTGGGCGGATTTTTACGGGTCCAGCGTGTCCGGCCAACTCCGCGAGGAGTACATAAATACACATGGTCGCCCGGTTCATACGTACGCTGGAGCCAGTTAGAAACTGTTTCATCCGAGTCAGGATTTCGGATAACCAACAGAATGCGCTTAGCATCTTCGACGGCGTCAAATTCCTTGGCATATTGCAAACGGACTTCGATGCCGGGCTCGCTCTCGAGCCATAGATCATCCGGATCAATCCTTTTATAAACCACCGCCGGGGCAATCCGCTGCGGAAAATATCTAAATACAACCCGGCAAAGTTCTGCCAGAATCTCTGCTTTCCACTTTTCGTACCGGCCCTTATCGGGCGGCTCCAGTTTTGCTAACGGTACAAAATGCCGGTCAATAGTCGTGTTCAGCTCATTTTCGGGAATATCGGAATCTTCAGGGAACACCCGAAGTTTCTCCGGCTCAATGGAATGCTGCCGGTCGTCGCCGGAACCTGTCACAAGGTCGATCTCGCTGTCGGTCACAACTCTTGCATCGTTTTTCAAATGCATGTTTATAAAACGATAGGCGGCCCGGCGGATGTCTTGACGATAGGCATGGCCGCCGATGCTTACTACGCTGTCGACAAAATCGCCTGCTCCATACAGACTGTAAATCCGTTCCAGCCGGTTAATTACACGCTGGTTGGCGTCCATTGGAAAAATACTATCCTGGTCGCTGTTAACGAATAAAAGCGGTCGGGGTGCGATCAAAGCGGCGATTCGCGTCCACGGCCACTGGAACGTGTTATACAGAAACATGCAATCGCAATGCCCGTTAATCACCCGGTTGGGAACATAGGACATCAAATCGGCCATGCCGCTTACAGGTACGGCAACTTTTGCACGTTCATCGGCCGCCGCTATCCAAAACGTCGCCGCTCCGCCGCCGCTTATACCGGTCACGGCAATTCGTTCGGGGTCCACGTCCGGCCGGCTGACAAGATAGTCGATACCGCGAATTCCGTTAAGACATTCCACTCCGGCGGGCGTATAACCGCGCGAATGCCACCACCAGCGGCCTTCGCGATACGTGCCGTGGTGGATAGCCGCGATTTCGCCCATTTGCAGCGTATCGAGGACTAAGCAAATATAGCCGTGCCGTGCGAACCATATTCCGTGCGACTGGTAAGCGGTTTTGTTGCCGTTTCGCCCTCGCGGAGAATGTCCGCAAACGTAAAGAACAGCCGGCAGGCGCCGGTCTTCGGTGATATTCTTCGGCCGGTAAAGATTAGCTGTAACATACAGCTTAGGCCGGCTTTGATAGTGAAGCATATCAACGATATAGTCGTCACCCGACAGCATCCCAGTAACGGTAGCTTTGAGAGGCGTCTTCGACGGCATCGGTTCCAGCCCAAGCATATAGAAATACTCCTCTTTGTACTTAGGGCGAAGTTCTTTCCAATCATCTACCGATTCGATGTCTTTGAGAAATTGCCCGTGCAAATCCTTCGCGATATTCTTCAGGTACTCCTGAATCATTTCATCGCCGGGCTGGTCGCGGTCGGGCTTGCCGTACTCCTGCGCTTTAACCGTTAATATACAACTTAATAAAATTAAAATAACCAAACGCCAGACTCGCATGATAAGCTCCTTAAAATTCTATATTAATATTCACGGTTTATCAGTGTATACGTTGCTGAATACTTTCGTTTTTTCGGATGCGCGTACCGCCTGCCCGGCGTCGGTGTGCTTTACGAACCAATTATGATGCACTTCACACTTTTCCTCCGGCACGCCGCGGATTACAACCGGCGTTTGCCGGGCGGGAAAGGTATTGTTATAGATCAGGATTGAGGTTCCCGCTATATTTGTGCCGTCCTTACGGTCGCGCCCGCCGTGCATGTCGAAACAATGACTCAGCGATTCTCCAAGCTCGATGTTGTGCCGGGCCGTGTAACTGCAGCCGGGCCGGCCGGTACCTGCTATCGAGTGGCGGTTCCAGTTAAACATATTATATTCAATCAATGACGATGCCGTGTTATGACACACGCCGTACCCAAGGCCCTGATACTGGCAGTGGTGAATATAGTTGTGATGAATGTGATGCCCTCCACCCTTGCGCAAATAAATACCGCCGTGGGAAAAACCCGAAATCTCACAATTATCCACTTCAAGCCGCGAATACTTGGTTGTTATGCCGTTAGAGGTGGGAAATTTGTAATAATACTCATGTCCGCCGCCTCCTTCACCGAACGAACGCCGATGATGGTCAAGATACCGCTTGGGATTAGGCCCCTGGATGCGCAAACCCGTTATGCGCACGTCAGGGCCGGCGGCACGAATCATTACCGGTGTCTTCAATGCATCGCTGGCGAGCAGCGCGCCCGGAGAATTGCCATTTCCGCGGTCTCCGGCCAAAGTAACGCCTTCGGGAATTTCAAGTACAAGCTGTTCGATATAGATTCGGGCGGTCAGATCGATTACCGTCTCGTCGGGTATGAAAACGACCTGTCCGGCTTTTGCCTTAGATAATGCCTCCAGCGCCGAATCAAGGTCTCGCACGATATAGTCACCTTTGGTAAGTATATACGCGTAACCGTTTCCACCCCCGATGGGCCCTTGAGCATCAGGTTTAGCTCCATAAACTACATTATCAATCTCTACCCATGTTTGTTCTCCGGCCGTGATGCAAGGAATCGTAATACAGCATATTGCCGTTACTATTGTGAAATATTTCATTCTACTTGCCACCTCCTACTTAACGGCTTTTAGCGCCCGTTTGACAATTTGCTTGATCTCAGTCTCGATGTTCTCTGTAAATGGTGCCGGGAGAAAGTAGGCGTGCTGTGAGGTCAGACCTTCGTAGCCTCCTTCATATACAATCCTTTTATCCGGAATATAGGAACCCGTGCCGTTTGCATAGCCGATTATCATTGCCTGCTTGGTTGGCGCCATTTCACGCAGTATCGGCCCCCACGGGCTGCAAATCTCTCCTTCCATGCCGAATACCGTTAGTTGCTCGCCGAGCTTCCATACCTGCACATCGTAGCGGAAGCTTTTACTGTTATCAGGCAGGGCCAGCGATTGCCTTGCAGTCCAGGTTTGCCAACTGTGCCTTTGTCCATTCCTTTTTGGTTCCGGATAAGCCAGCCGCTCGATTTCCTCCTGTGGCCATCGTTTGCCGTAACTAATTTGCCCGATTTTCAACGAGCAGGCCAGCCTCGCGCCAAGCGGAGACATTTTTCCTGTTTCGAGGTGTTTGAGCACAGCCCCGGCGAGTTTTTCACCAGCGGCCTTCGCTCGTTCAGGCGAGGCGGAGAAGACCAGTTTGCCGCTGTCAGGGTCTTCGTGGACAACCTTGGCGTCGCCGCCGCAGCCCTGTACGAATACCGCCTTCGTATCCGGCAGCTTTGCAGCAAGACAATCGCGCATCGCCCCGGGATAATCAGGACTCCACTTTTGAATGGTGCCCGAGCTTGTCGGGTGGCAGGCATGACCGACAATTAAAAGCTGCTCCGGCCCGGCGCCACGCCCGATTCGAAGAATCGGAGTATGCTCGTCAAACGAGCCTTCTCTGTATGGGCCCCATGTAATCTTGCCGTCAACGGGAAGACGGCGATTGCAGCCGATGCCGCGATAATCAAACCAGCCGTACTTAATCTTCGCCGGAGACAGGTTTTTCAGTGCCGTACCAACACAAGTAAGGATTTCATTTTCCAGAAAGTCCATGTACCAAACGTTCGGGGCGCCAAGGCTATAGCCCATGCGAAACCTGACCGCCGGCCCCCAATGCGTATGCGATGCGGCAAGCATTATGTTCTCTGGCGGGATGCCGTGCTTAAACTTAATCGCCCGGCGAATCGCCTCTACCATAACACGATCGAAATCGAGTATGTCAGCCGTTATAAGCACGCCGGTGTTATCTTCGCCGTCGCGAAAGACTACAACCTGTGTCAGCAGAGGCGCCAGAGCGCCCTCGGCATACCGCTGACGGCCGAAGCCCGACATCTGTACCTGCCGTGGTTCAGGTGTAATATCGGCTTCAGCGTAACCGACAGACCACGTTTTTTCATCCGGCCAAGCCTGACTCGCAAACGCTGCTGTTGCTATGAGAATGAATAATACTTTTTTCATGAATGCCTCGCCTTATACGTATTAGTCAATTTCGATTATCACAACGTCTTCACCGTCGATTGTCAGTTCAGTGCTTCTATTGCTCCACCTGATAGTCCGGCCGCTAATTAGCTCTTTCGAAAATTTTGGTGAATCTCCTTCCAGCTTGATCGTAACGGTTCGCCGTTCGGAGCTGTCGTTGAAAACTGTTAAGAATTTCTCGCCGAATCGTTCCACATAGACGTGGCCGTCGCTGGAACGAGCCAGTGTGATTGGTTCCCAGCCGGACTCGGCGACCAGCTTGCACAAAGGAATATATTTTTTGAAAAGGTCCCGGTCCCGTTCGTAGAGTTCCGGCCGGGTGAAATAATGTCCCTGCGAAGCGTTGTGGCTGAAAAAGCCTGGAAACATGCCGTAAGCGAGTGACCTCTTCATGTACTTCTCGACAAGCTCGTGTGAAAACTGCTCGAAACGGGTATTCATCAGGAAACAGTACGGCTTACCCTTGCATAATGTACGTTTATAAAGCATGTCACGGTCGGACATCGGCCGCCAGGTTCCACTCGGATTCCAATTGGTCTCAGTCCCGGCAACATCCAATTGCGGCACTAACCAGCATAGATTATGTGGAGTGGAATTGGCCATCATGAGCTTGTTCATTGCATGAACATCTCCGGCGATGGCGCGGATATATTCGAACACTATCAGACCGCGAAAGATAGCCGGCTTTCTGCTGTCGAGCGAGAAGGTCAGAGGCGTTCGGGTACAGGCAAAATGATCCCGCCTGAAATCAAGCTCATCGGTCACATACCCTTCGCTCGAATCGATATATTCGCCGTCCAGATCGCCTTTTGCTTCCGGACCGTAAAGCCTTTCTCGAAGCTCCGGGTTCCATTTGTTCTTGAAGTCTGTAACTTCACCTTCGATTCCCGGCATGGAGTTTATGCTCCAGACGGCTCCGTTGCACCAGGGTGTATCCCGCATCAGGGCGGAGAATTGTCCTTTTTGGTCGTGATAGCCGCTGGTCAATAAAGCCATTGCCCGCGTATCCGATTTTTCATCGGCCAGACGCCGGGCCTCGGCCAGAGCACTTTCGAGAGTACGCGGCATCTCTTTTGGCATGGACATCCACCATGTCATCGGTTCGGTGTAACGGAAGGTAATAATGCCGTTTTTATCATCCCACTGTGTTTCGTTGGTTCCCTCCTTGAACTTAAAGCCGAAGTCCTGCCATTCGTTAACATCGCTTATCCTGGCAAAAGGCATCCAGAGTCCCTGCTCGGGCGTCCGGCAGCGAAAATGTCCGGGAAATATTTCGTAATATCTTGCAAGGGCGGCACGAAATTCCCATGCCGGCTCGAATGTGAATTTGCAAAAGCGCAACCGAGCACTCGGTTTTTCCGGTGCCAGGCCGATATCGTAAGCCAGGAACAGCTCTCGACTTGATGTATTGTAGCCGACACGGAAAAACGCCGGTCTGGCCATATCGATCCCAAGGCCGACGCCCTGATCGCCGCTAATCAAAGCAGCAAACGGATAGCGCGACAACCGGCCGTTTGCTCCCGCCGAAAATCTGCCGGCATTCATATATTCCCGATTAGCTTCGACATCTTGGCTCCGACGTGGATTCTGCAACCATCGAACCTTTTCTTCAGATATTGGAATAGCATAAACCAAAGTAACGGCCCGGTCTCTGCCGGTCGTCTCGGAGATAGTAATATCAAAGAAAGTAGCTTTGCCGGTTTTTACTTTATTATACTCAATCTCCAATCCTAAAGCCCGGCGTTCGAATCGAACGAAGTCGGAATCGGCGGCCACATCACGAACCTGGAAACCTTCTTCTTTAAAATCCGGCAGCGACACAGGTACGCCGTCGAATAAACACGCGCCGGCCGGAGGCTTCAAAACGCGCAGTTCGGGATCGCGGAACAAAGCTTTGCCCGGATGCCCGCGCAAGAGCATGTGAAAAGACAGCGATTTTATAGGCTTTTCCGGGAAAACGATTACCTGTGCTTTTTCCCAGTCGTGAGTCCCGACGTTAAAAGGAGCGACCTGGCCCCAGAGCGGGCTGCCGTCGGAATAGACAAGATCGAGATAAAGAGAGTAATTGCGGTCCCGACCGCCGCCCACCGCATCAGCCTTGCTCCAGGCCGTTGCTACAATCGGCTCGGCTTTGGTCTGGTTTAACTGAACGGTTTGTGAGACGCCCCGCTGAACCTTGCCGTCGGATGCATTGTCACAAATAAAGATGCCGTCTTTTATCTCGAAACCCTTTTGCCAGGGTCTCCAGGCGTCCGAATCGAGCAGATTCTCGCCGGTATTGCTATCGTGAAGGCCCCTTTTCACAGCAGTGCCATCAGAAACCGGACGGGAGTCTATAGCTTTTTCGACAGTATCTGCATGTATAACAGGTGCCCAAAAAACACTCGTTGAAATCACAAACAACGTCTTTGTCACAATATTAATACTCATGATGCCTCAATTCTTCTTTCAGAATCTTAATAATAAAACCGGCTTTTTAAGCACTCATCTTAACGCATTTTTCACACAATTGTATAGTATTATGTGAGCTTTTTATTGAAGTCTGAGTTTAATAAGACAGGGTACTTGCCTTGCTGGAGTTTCTTTGATATTTTGTTTTTTGCTTGAATCTCTCGTATTTCTCACATGCGATGTGATATATTGCTCTTGTAAGAGAAAGGTGTTTATCTAATGCGAAGGCGCTTAATCTCACCTATCCCGGCAGCTTTTCTTGCCGTCATTACGGTGTGCTTTATAACCTTGATAGGCCCGTGGCCAACGTACAAGAGCGGTTTTAAGGACAAGCGTTACTACAAACAGGTCCTCGCTGCGATTGAACAGCACGGCAAGCTTTCCTCTCACGGTCCTGACATAGGCCGGTTGGAAGCGGGTTGGGGCTCACGTCCCATCACGCCGCCGACAGGCACTCCTCTGGCAGGTTATGGAGACCGAAAGGGCAAACCTTCGACAGGCGTGCATGATGAAATTTTCGTCAAAGCGCTCGCGGTCAGCGACGGCAAGGACAAGGCGGTGATTGTCGGATCGGATATGCTGATTGTGCCCGAAAACGTTGCTGAACTGGTTCGTGACCGGGTTTCTAAGCAAACGACGCTCACGGCAAACGATATCCTTTTCAATGCCAGCCACAACCATTCAGGCCCCGGCGGATTTGCGCCCGGACTTGCATCGAAACTGTTCAACGGACCATACGACCCGAACATTCCCGAATTTCTTGCCGGGGCTTTCACAGAAGCAATAGTCGAGGCCTGCCGTGCGCTCGAGCCGGCCAAACTGACTCACGGCAGTGTGGATGCTCCAGAGCATATCAGAAATCGTACCCGCCGAGACGGCAAGGTAGACAGTGAGTTGAGCTATATACTCGTCGAGCAGCAAGATGGAGATCGATGCTTTTTGGTAAGTTACTCCGCACACCCGACCGTTCTCGGCGCCGACAACATGCAGTTCACGGGCGAATATCCCGGCTTCCTTATGCGCCGCATTACCGAACAAACCGGTGCCGAAGCGATATACCTTGGCGGAGCAGTGGGCAGCATGAGCCCTCGACCGCCTGACGCAAATGAGCCTTTTAATCGTTGCCGGGCCATGGGAGTTGCTTTAGCGGACAAGGTTCTCCAATCGGTTACACACAGCCCACATTTTATAGACAAGGCAGACGTTGCATCTATCGGGATACCTATCCGGCTGCCGCCGTTCCAGCTTCGTCTGAGTGAAAACTGGCGCGTATCGAAGTTTCTTCTTCCAATTCTTGGTGTTGATGCCGACGGCTGGATTCATGCCGTACGAATCGGAGATCTCGCTTTGGTAGGAACACCGGCCGATTTTTGTGGAGAAATCAGCGTAAAGTTGAAGTCCCGGATGAAAAACCGCCTCGTCGGTCTCTGGGTGCTGAGCTTTAACGGCGACTACGCCGGATACATCTCGCCCGACAAATACTACTACGAAAAAGATGAGCAGGGGGGCTATGGATACGAAAGAGGTCTAATGTCGTGGATGGGTCCCGACCAGGAAGCTTTCAC
>Ga0207752_1000655_pt1 | contig 16170 bp, 17 predicted proteins | sample Pon2CUnioCityCA_6_FD_187272 | JGI IMG/M metagenome (GOLD analysis project Ga0207752, IMG submission 187272) | Marine sediment microbial community from Union City, CA, USA - Pond 2C Sediment 2 (SPAdes) | ecosystem: Environmental > Aquatic > Marine > Intertidal zone > Salt pond sediment ...
ATCCGAAAAGGACCAGACAACCCAAATGATGGGCAAGGTAATGATAGTATGCCAGGCGGAGTTCAGTAAATGAAAACATCTAACAACACGCCCTGAGGTGGACAACAAGTAATATTTTAGCTGTCTACTGCAAATTTCAGCAACGGAGAACCCTGTCTCTTCAACGCTTTTAAGTATTTTGATTCATCATACGGTGTATTGGTTTGCCAGCATTTAAAAACGATCCGAATCCATTTAAAAGCAAGTGAACGTATTATTGTATTGTGCGGTTTTCCCTTGCTGAGTTGTTGTTCATAGTAAGCTCTAGCCCAAAAGGAATAACGTACCGATTGTCCCGCCCATTCAACAAATGTCTGCCTTAAAAATTTAGGGCAACTGTAACGCCAGTGCGTCCACTTCTTTTGACCGCTTTGTTCTATCACTGGCGCGATACCTGCGTATTTTTGTAAATCATTAGCCGATTGATAACGACTGCGATCTGAGCCAAAAGCCACCATTATTCTTGGCGCGAGTTGTGGCCCAGCACCAGGTAAGCTATCAAATATTTTTCGCTCATTTTGTTTTTTATAACGTTGCTTGATTTCTTTATCGAGCCGTTCAATCGATTCAAGTAAACATTTTAATTGTGGCACCAGCACTTCTATCATGATCTGATTAGGCTCAATGACACCCCGATCATCCGTTAAGGCAAACGCAGATTTAATCTCTTCAACACGCTTTTCATTCACAGCGGGATAGCGTGAATGATGTCTGTTTAAGAAATTCATTATTGTTTGTTTACGTGCTTTTTTTACCGCCTCTAATGATGGCCACTTTTGCAAAAAACCACAAAACAACATTGTGTCTTTTTCTTTAAACCAATCAAGCACTTGAGGATAGTAATTTTTAAGTGTTGCCGTAATTCGGTTCGTTAAATCCACTTTATCTTGTACCACTTTTCGACGGTATTCGAGAAGCTGAGCTAAGGCTCTTACGTTAACCGAGTCAGGTCGAATGACATCGAGTTTATTCATGTGTTGTTCGAGTATTTCTGTTTGAATAAAAGCATCACTGGGATCATTTTTTGCGCCACTGTGACTAAATGCTTTACGATATTTTGCAACAGTTGAGGGGTTAATCGAAAAGAGGGTTAGGTGGTTATATTTACTTAATGCATAAATCAACGGTCCCTTAGTGAGCTCACATGCCACGGCAATGGATTGGCCAGGATAACGTTTTTTTAACGACATCGCCCAGTCATGTAATGACTCAGGCTGACTCAATATAATTGAATACTGATATTTACGCGTTCCAATAACATGTTCACAAACATCATGTTTTTTGTCTGCCCAATCAATACCCACTAATGCGGCAAAATCATCGATATCAAACGCTTTCATATCACACCTCCTGGGTGTAAAGTAAGTTCTGGAATGTGCTTAGAATTTGTTTCGCGCAGGTCTTATAGATAGTCGGTGTCACGAAAATCCCTGAGTATGCGTTTTGAAACAAAATGCTGTCTGCTGATCCGAACGTCTTGTTAGAAACATCAAATGTTTGCAAGTCAATATTCGTGATCAGTAGAAGCATGTTCCATTAAAAAAATAAAAAGGTAAATTGAAGGTTTAATGGAACAGTCCAACTATAAGCAAGTCAAGATCGCTCGTTACACTCGCTGGGACTTTTAAAAAGCGGCGCTTCGCTCTACTTTTTAAAAGCCCCTTACTTAAGTCGTTATGTATTAAAATAAACTATGCCAGCTAATCATAAAATAGATACCAAATCCCAACTCCTCATTACAACATGGGAAGGTGCAGCGCATGATATCGAATTCATAGAAGCAATTAAGAAATACCAAGAAGATATTCAAAATCACCCTGATTATATTGATTACAATGAAATAGTTGATTTTAGTAAAGTTACTGGCATTAAACTTACTACTGAAGGAATAAAAAACATTGGTCAAATTGCTTCAATGACTGATCACAATGAAGTTAACAGAAAACTTGCATTCATTGTAAGTACCAGCTTGGCATTTGGCCTTGCAAGAATGTATGAGGTTTATAGGAGTTTTTCAAAAAAATCTAATAAAGAGATACGCATTTTTAAAACTGAACAAGATGCATTTGAATGGGTCAAAAAATAATACAACAAGGCACTCCAGTTGATTCACAAAAGTAGCGCTCCTGTCGTTGCTCTCAACTGAGCTTAATCATTATTAATTTTTATCTTCGATAGGCGTGATAAATACACGCATTATTTTTGAAGAGAGTTCTCCATCAGCAGTAAGCGCCGCGGTCCACTTTGGTAAGGCCTGTACAAACCAAATCATGAACACAATTAAAATGACTCTTTTACTGGTCGATAAACTTTTATAACGTTGGTACAAACCAACTAATTTTGGTCTTCGTTCGCTCTCTATCATAATAATAGCCCTAATATAGAAAGGTCTTTTTAAATCATGTCAGACTACGAGTTGTAAAAGTATAGACTGATTCTAAAGGAACGCACGTCCAAAAACGTTAACCAGTTAAATTTATCTTTTGAGTTTACGATTGTTAATGATTTAAAACGCTTGATAAGGTAATCAAGCGGGAAGATGAATTTCTTATAATAAAATACAGAGCTGTACTTAACGTGATTATATTTTTTTAAATGGTACGACAACGCTGCCTTCGTTTAAACTTCCACTTTCTTTTGCTTCAGGTATCCATGCGTGTCCATAAACAATTTCATGCGAAACCGGGACCAGGCCATCTTGCCGATATTGTTCATACGCCTGCATCATCTTTTTGAGTTTATTTTTGCCCGTTACCTGGTGTGAACGTCCCTGCATCACGTTGTGCGCACCGATTTGTTTTAAATCACGCATCACGGTTTTAATATCTTCATAGGTGACCGTTAGCATTTCCATATCCATTACCGGGTCAGCAAAACCACTTTTCAATAATGCATCACCGACATCGTGCATATCAGCGAACATATTTACATGCGGTAGATCATCGACTTCAGCCCAGCTTTGACGCAGCTCTTTTAATGTATCAGGTCCAAAGGTACTAAACATTAATAAGCCTCCAGGGGCGAGGACACGGCGAATTTCTTTAAAGACTTTTGGTAAATTCTGGCACCATTGAAATGTTAAACCAGAAATAACAAGTTCGAGACTGGCATCGGCAAAAGGCAGGTTTTCTACTTCTGCATTGACGTAGTGAAACTGCTTGTTCCAGCGCTGCTTAAAACTGCGCTTGTTTTTCGATTGCTTTAACATATTAAACGCGATATCAAGCGCCGTGATTTTTGCCTTTGGATAACGCTCTGCGAGTAACTGGCTAATAAAGCCTGTCCCTGTTCCTGCATCTAGAATACTCCCCGGCTTCATTGACATCAGGTCCATGCGATCAACCAGGCGGTTGGCGACTTCCTGTTGTAATACTGCAGCAGCGTCATACGAAGTTGCTGCTTTATCAAAAGCCGCGCGCATGGCCTGGCGATCTATCTCAGCGATGTTTGATACTTCATTTGTTTCGTTATTACTCATTAATAAAATTCTTTATCTGTTCAGCACATATTTCAGGTTTAGATATAAATGGCGCATGACCTGTTTTCTCTAAAACAAGTTGTTCTATATTTGAAAACATCTTGTTGAATTCTAATTTAACTTCAACCGGTACCAATGTGTCTTTTTCTCCAAGTACAAGCATGGCCGGTGTTTTCTCCTGGTTTTCACTTCTTAAGTTGGTGTTACTTAATATATTTAGCCCATTCTTTAGTGCACCTAAATTAGGTTCGCCACGCTCAGTTAATTTTTGATTTAATACACGCAGGTCATCTCTTGCCAGTTCACTACCACGTGTTTGTAATGATAAAAATCGTTTCAGGGTCTTTTTATAATCGTCTTGCAAGTCAACTGCAAAGTTATCAAAGACTTCCTGTTCCATTGCACTGGACCAGTTTGTCTCGTTATCTTTTGTAAACTTCGGTGTCGTCGCAATCAACACCACTTTATTAATATTAATCTTTTTTCTTTGTAAAAGATTAAGCGTGATTAACCCTCCAAGTGACCAACCAATGATAACGACATCACGATCAATATAATTAATATAGTCCTCGATATCTTTTGTAATTGAATCAAGGGTAAATTGATTGTTTGAATCTTTACTATATCCATAACCGGGAAGATCAATGATATGACAGCGAAAATTCTCAGCGAGTAAATCACTAAACCGTCCCCATAAGCCACCATGCATACCCCAGCCGTGTAATAACACGACATCTTTACCCTGGCCTTTAACTTCACTATAGAGAACAGACTTCACTTCACGGCAATCTCATATTTAGTGCAACATAGACGTAGATTGCTTCGGTTACTTTGTTCTCTCGCAATGACAATCATTTTTTATTTCAGCTCACTTAATATGGACAATAATTTTTCAATATGTTCTTCAGTATGCGTTGCAGAAAAAGTAATACGTAATCGTGCAGTACCTTCCGGTACGGTCGGTGGACGAATCGCGCTGATTAAAATATTTTTTTCTAATAACTTTTCACTTAGCCTGACAGTATCTTCACTACTGCCAATTATTACTGGCTGGATAGCCGTGTTTGAATCCATCAAGGTTAGGCCCAGCTCAGATGCACCTTTTCTAAATTGACTAATTAAGCTTTGTAACTTTTCGCGCCGCCAACTTTCAGTTTGAACCAGCTGTAAGCTTGTCCGGGTGGCCGCGGCGACTGCTGCCGGCATCGCGGTAGTAAAAATATAACTGCGTGACTTTTGAATTAATGTTTCAACCAGGGCTTCGCTACCCGCTACAAAGGCACCCGCTGTACCAAAAGCTTTGCCCAGGGTGCCGACCAGTATGGGAACCTGCTTAATATCGATACCAAGGTGTTCAACTATGCCTCTGCCCTGATTACCCAACACACCAATGCCATGCGCATCATCGACCATTAACGCGGCCGCGTTGTTATTGGCGAGGTCAACCAGATCATTTAATGCTGCTAGATCACCGTCCATGCTAAAAACACCGTCTGTAACGATGAGTTTATTTTCATTACCTGATGATTCAAGACGCTTGGTTAACTGCGCAATATCATTATGTTGGTAGCGCACACGTTTTGCGCGTGAGAGTAATGCCGCATCGAGTAACGAAGCATGATTTAACTTGTCTTCATAAATTTCACTGTGACGATCACAAAGGGCAGAAACCACACCAAGATTGGCCATGTAACCTGTTGAGAATAACAACGCACGTTCAGTGCCCATAAACTCGGCAAGCTCTTGTTCTAGTTTGTGATGCTCGGCAGAATGCCCCGAGACCAGGTGTGCCGAGCCACTGCCCACACCAAAACTATCTGCAGCGCGTTTAAAGCTTTTAATAACCTCTGGATTATTTGCCAGCCCGAGGTAATCATTGCTACAAAATGATAAAACCTTTTTGCCATCTATAACCGGTTCTACCGATTGCGGTGATTCAATCACTTTGCGCGAACGATAAAGATGCTTATTCTTTTGAATATCCAGGGCTTTTGATAGTTTGTTATCTAAATTCATTCAGTGATTAAACGCAAAGGTCGCGGAGACGAAAAGTTCGCAGAGTATTATTTTTATTAAACTGCACAAATCTATATAAATATACAAATAATTTAAATAGACCCTGATAACACATTACTTATTTTCTTTGCGACCTCTGCGTTAAATTTCTAACTTTATTTACACCGCTGTAATACCTAAACTATTAAACAACTGTGAATCATGATTGGTATCAGGATTCGGTGTTGTTAATAATTTCTCACCATAAAAAATTGAGTTTGCACCTGCAAAGAAACACATGGCCTGCATCTCGTCACTCATGTTTTCACGTCCCGCCGATAAACGTACAAATGATTTGGGCATCATGATACGGGCAACCGCAACACTACGAATAAATTCAAGTGCATCAAGATCATCCCCATGTTCTAACGGTGTGCCACTAACACGTACTAACAGGTTAATCGGTACACTCTCAGGATGATGATCCTGGTTGGCAAGTTCCTGGAATAAGCCAATACGGTCTCGGCGACTTTCACCCATGCCTAGAATACCGCCACAACAGGTATTCATACCGGCATCACGTACATGCTGCAATGTATCTAAACGATCCTGGTAAGTACGGGTGGTAATGACTTCACCGTAAAATTCTGGCGAGGTATCAAGGTTATGATTGTAATAATCTAAACCGGCATCCTTTAACTGGTTTGCCTGTGACTCGGTTAACATGCCCAGTGTCAGGCAGGTTTCCATTCCCAGCGATTTCACTTCTTTTACCATTTTAATAACAGGCTCAAGATCTTTATCCTTAGGGCTACGCCATGCTGCGCCCATGCAGAAACGACTTGAACCATTTTCCTTAGCGAGTTTTGCCGAGGCAATCACTTCATCTAAAGGCATTAACGGTTCGTTTTCCAGCTCAGTATCGTAACGAACACTTTGTGGACAATAGCCACAGTCTTCCGGGCACTTACCTGTTTTAATACTCAGCAAGGTACTGACCTGTACTTCATTTGGATTGAAGTTTTTACGGTGCACCGTTTGCGCTTCAAAGAGTAAATCATTAAAAGGCATGTCATAAAGCGCGGCAATCTCATCTACCGTCCAGTCATGACGTATCAAGTCGTCTTGTTTTTCTATTTTATCCATCATGACACTCATGCCATTTCTCCTTCTGTTTCTTTAATTTCAATTTCAGTATCTTGCCAGTTCGCTTTTTGAATCTTGTACAGGCAAACAAGGGTCCAGGGAATCAACAGCATACCCACTATCCCAGCTGTTATGATCCAGAGTTCCCAATCCGTGCCGTAAAAAGTGCCCACAGGAATAATGATGCCGATCATGCCGTAATAACGATAAGCTGCCATCTGGGTAAAGTGGCCGACCATCTCGTTTGGATGATGACGGGCAATAATATAAATCATGATAGATATACCAAACCACAATATAAAAGGAACAATCATGGCGATAAACATCATGATCATGCTTGTTCGCTCAACCTCGGTAAAAAGAATAATGGGTGCAATGATCACCCCAGGGAGTAGTGATAATAAGTTACCCATGTTGAATAAACGGGCAATCATGCGGGCACTCTTTGCAGGAATGATTTTGGTTGCTGTTTTGTCTAGGTCTGTCATTGTTTTGCCTGGTTTTGCACTTCCGTGGGGAGGAGGAGTTGGTAATTTCTTGGCTTTCGATATAATTGGCTAAGTAATGGAATTTGTAGCGAATTTAATCATTTACGCCGAAGCCTGAATGATAAACACCTTAGATTAGGTGTCAACTGATATGGATATCAATGATTTACAAATGGTTAAAAAACAACCTGTATAATGCTATGCCCAGGCACTGTTTATTGTGCCTGGCCCCCAGCCAAAATACGCACTTAATCTGTGACGCGTGCGAGTCCGACTTACCTCGAAACACGGCACATTGCATCATTTGTTCAGCGACACTGCCGATACTGGAATCTTCAACAACGCCCCTGGTTTGTGGAAAATGCCAGCTGCGACCACCGGCCTATCATACCAGCGTGATCCCGCACCTGTACCAAAAGCCGCTGAAACAACTTATTACCCGTTTGAAATTTCATGCCGATTTATCCAGTATCCCACTTCTGGCAAGAAGCTTTATTCGTGGACTGGAGCGCGATTCTACAAAACTCCCCGAATGCATTATTCCCGTGCCGCTACATAAACAGCGTTTACATGAGCGTGGTTTTAACCAGGCACTTGAACTCGCCCAGCAGGTAGCAAGGCATTTTAAGATCCCACTCGATTATTCACTTTGCCGGCGCAACAAGGCTACCCCCTTTCAAAGTGGCCTTAGTGCCAAACAACGAAAGCAAAACCTGAAAAATGCGTTTACAGTAACAAAAGAGCATAGCTACAAGCACGTGGCGATTTTTGATGACGTGGTAACAACCGGCACAACAGTTAATGAGCTGGCCAGGCAACTTAAACAAAGTGGAGTGGAAATAATAGAAGTCTGGGCGATTGCCCGTACAAGCAGTAAAAACTAAAAATTCAAATAGAAATCAAGAAATGGGCCTGTCTTCTCAAAGCCTGTAGATGGATCCGTTGGCGAATCAAGATTGAATTGCTGGTGTTGCCAACCACCCTGTAAGCCAAAGCCCTCACGCCACTCATACGATACTTTCGCGCGGTAATCCAGCACCTGGCGATCGCTCATATCAAGATGACTACCTTCAATACCCGCAGATAAACCTTTTAAGGAAAAGTTATACAGCGCCGAGGCATGCAGCAAGGGTAATACTTCCTGGAATTGGTTATTACCGCTAGCTTCAGTTAAATTTTTATAACCCGACAAGTGACGCAAGGTAACACCAAGATCAATATTCATACTTGTCGTTTCCCACGGGTATGTCCATGTTGCATCAATTTGCGAGAACTCAACTGATTTATTGCTGTTAAAACGCTGTTGTGGGAAAAGTTGTTCAGTTTCAGCAAAAGTGGATAAATGATTAAACTTGAAGTTAAGTAAGGACTCACTTTTTTCAGCAGAGGCAGCCGCTGTGACAAGCACTGTAGATAATACCAGGACTGTTGTTGCTGTTTGCTTAATCTTCATCATCGCTAAATCAACATTTAAAATTTTGTTGGTGGTTAGCTCTTCCGTAAGCTAGTCATACTTGTGGGGGATGACGTTAAACGCATTATAGCTCAATATAGATAACTAAAATATGAGAAGCTCATCACAATTGTAATAATTTGTTAATCCTGCCCGGTTACCCGGTGTTATTCAGGAAAACCAATCTCTGATAATGCCGCTACCCGGTTATTTGCAAACTTCGCCAGCCCGGTTTTTAAACTCCCTGTTTTTTGTGCGCGTTGATAAGCTTCCAGTGCTTCCTTATTTTTTCCGGATTTTTCAAGCGAGATACCGAGGCCCAACCACCACACTCCAGCCGAGGGACGAATTTTTACCAGCTGTAAATAAATATCGACGGCCTTGTCATGCTTGTTAACTCGCTGGTAGGTTGCAGCCAACAAAGCGTAATAATCAGGTTCGGCATTAATTTGAGCAGCAGCCGAACCCCGTTCTAATATCTGTACGGCCAGCGCTGGATTATTTTGTTCGAGTAAAACCCGCGCATAGAGTTTTGCAAATAATGGATACTCCGGTGCAACTTTTACACCTTCGTTAAGCAGTTCTGCAGCACTGATCAAGTGACCCGATTTAATATAGATGCCGGCCAGCATTTCACGCGCTTTTATATGCGGTATATATAAGGCTAATGCTTCACGTAGATATTCCTTGCCTTCACGCATACGACCTTGCTGCAAAAATTTATAGCCTTTTTGATAAGCTATTTCTGCAAGTTGCTTGCTGTTTAAGGGACGATGTTTTTTCTTGAGTTGCACTACTGGAGAATTATCCAGCTCTTCAACATCAACCGCATCATCAATATTTATATCGTCGTTATTGTTATCTTCAACCGCAGTTTTAATAGCAATTGGCTTTTTAACTTTGGCCTTAACTGTTTTTTTCGCAACGACTTTTTTAACGGCCTGTTTTTTGACCGGGGCAGGTTGTGTGTTTTTAATGACTTCACTATTAACAAGTTCGTTATTACCCGCTTGCGTTGTTCTTTCCCATAACAGGTAAGCAATCACACCCATTAACGCAACTAAAGTAAAAATAATTGAAAATGTAAGCCAGTTAAATGAATTCTTGTTTGGGCGCGTTTCCCAGGAGATATTTTGACTTAATGTATCCGATGTTTCTAAATCACGCGAACGCCTTTTCTCAAGGTCTTTTAACATCTGGTTAATCAGGCTCATTGCAATTACCGTAAATGTTTAGCGTAATGAAACAAAGGTAATAGCTAGCGCAGATAATAAACCTGCAACTGCAATCAACCATTTATATTTATTATTATCAGCAGAATGCCTTAATTGTGCATCCTCGGTGTCTTTTATTGCAGCCTGCATATTATTTTTATTAACGTATTTAGTACCCTGGCCGTAAGCAGACATCATCGACTTATGAGAAAGAATATTAATTAACCTTGGAATGCCACGGCTTGCTTTAAACAAACTACTCATGGCATTTACTTCAAATAAATTGCCGCCCTTGTAGCCGGCAACATTTAAACGGTGCGTTAAGTAAAGCTCCATACCTTCGCGGTCTATCGGTAGTAACTTGTATGAAAATGTAATCCGCTGTTTTAACTGGCGCACTTCTTTATCGTTCAAACGCTCATCAAGTTCTGGCTGACCGAATAACACTACCTGTAATAACTTTTGTTTTTCAGTTTCCAGGTTAGTCAATAACCGCAGCGCTTCCATTGTTTCAATCGGCATGGCCTGTGCTTCGTCAATACAAAGCACAACATTTTTTCCTTCGTTGGTTAACTCAATCAAACAATTCGTTATCATCTTGAGAAGCTGGTGATGCCCATAATGGCGGCTCATATCCAGGCCCAGCTCATCGGCCACGGCACTTTGCAAGCCGTATGGTGTTAACATCGGGTTAGGAATGTATGCGGTAACAAAACGATCTTCGACCGTGTTTAACAACATGCGGCAAAGCATGGTTTTACCGGTTCCCACTTCACCGGTGACCTTGATAAAACCTTCACCTGCACGCAGTGCAACGAGTAAGGTATTTAACGCTTCTGAATAGTGTCCCTGCTTATAAAAATAACTGGTATCAGGGGTTATTGAAAAAGGCGCTTCTGTTAAACCAAAATATTCCTGGTACATAACTTTCTTGCTCGTTTAATTTACTGAACTCTAACCTGTTTAAAACGTGACTTCACTCGTTCTACCTGGTCGCTCATTTGTTTATCTGAATCAATAACAACCGGTTTTAATAAAATAACCAGCTCACTCTTTTTAGAGATATCCTGTGTATGTCTGAACAATGCTCCAACTAATGGTATATCACCAAGCAATGGTACCTTGGAAACATTTTGTTCAACCGAGTTCTGCATCAAGCCACCAATAATCACCACCTGGCCACTCCTGGCCCGGATAATACTGTCTGATTCACGAATAGAACTGATGGCTAAAGGTACGCTTAAGGCTGTACCGGAAGAAACATTTATATTCTTGGTCTTCTCTGTCACCGTACTCACAGTAGGATGCACGTGTAAGATAATTTCACCGTTGCCACTGATTTGTGGAATCACGTCCAGCGCCACACCTGAGAAGAACGGAGTTAACTCGACATTGCTTTGCGTTGATGCAGTTGCAGTCGTCGTACTGGTATTACTTTCAACATCGGTAATAAAGAATTCATCCTTACCCACTTTTATTACTGCTTTTTGATTATTAACAGTAGAAACCTGTGGGCTGGACAAGACCTGCACATCACCCTGCGTTTTTAGCATTTCAATAAAGGCGGTAAAATCTGAGCCCACATTCAGCGCCAGGGAGAACATGCCACCAAAGGCTGACGTTGCCGTACCTTGTACCTGGGATAAAGCTGATGGATCAAGGATACCGGTGTTGCCTGCAATGCCAGTAGTCCCTCCACCACTGAAAATACTGCCGCCACCGGTTTGGCCAACAAGTGCGCTGTCACCACCAGAAGTCTGTAACGCTGCCCAGTTAATCCCGGTCTGGAAACGTTCATTTAATTCAACTTCTAAAATCTTGGCTTCTATAATCACCTGGCGCTGAACAAAGCTTTGTGTCCGGTTAATAAATTTTTCAACTGCACGAATTTCATGTGGCATTGCCCGTACGATAACCATGCCAGATTGTGGACTCACCACAACGTTACGCCCTTTTTTATTTCCAATCAGCGCTACCAGGCTTTCTTTAAGCTCTGCCCAGAATTCAGATTTACTTTCTGTATTAAGGTTACTGCCCGAAACACTTTGCGTTGTGCTTGCAGTATCACCCGAACCACTCACCGATTCTGTTACCTGGCCCGAGCTCACGCTCATATTAGAACCACCGGTACGATTAACATTGAGATAGTTCATGGCAAAGATACGGGTACGCATGCTATTTGGAAAAACACTGAACGCAGTTTTGGTTTTTTCAAAGTCATAACCGTAAACATCACGCACCACTGCCATCACTTCGCTTACCGTGACATTTTTTAGATCAAGCGTAATGCGTCCTTTGACCTTGGGATGAAGAATCATGTTGTACTTCGAATCATCAACCAGCCCCATAAAGAAGTTTCTTACATTGGCTCGGTTAACCTTGATATCAAAACGCGGTTCAACATCAATACTCTCAGCACCTGGTGCGCTTAAATTAATATCGGGTAATAAGGCAGAGGCGACCTCGGCATCTGTAGCTGATTGCACTTTTGCTGTCGTATTCGGTTGATTACTTTTGAAAGCGTCATCAATCATTTGATCCAGCGAGCTTGAACCACCATTCGTCGATGCCGACTGACTGGCACAGGCACTCAACAACATGCATGTGATGCCCAGGCTCATAAATTGAATTGCTTTATTACTCTTTTTCAAACTCTTCTCCACCTAATTTAGTATTAAGGTAGTTATTAAAAATCTGCTTATTTCTGCGTGTTATTGTTACTTAGCGCACTCTCGTTTTCTTTACCACTTGCGATAGTAATCTTATGGTAAAGTTTTTACCCTGCTTGCTTAGTTTTACCGATGAAGGATAAATCGCAATAACCTTTGCCCCATTAACCATGTCACCCGCTTCTACCGTGCGATCATTAATGACTGCTGAACGTCGCATTTTTGAGATTCGAACTGACGATAAAGAATAATACGTTTTTGTCGATGCTTTTTTTCCACCCGGTAAAACTAAGCGATAGCCTGGTGGCCGAGTCGGATCATCGAGCTGTGCCAGTACATTATTCGAGCCCATTAAAAAAGCCATCATGATGAAAGCAATTATGTTGATCTTTTTAAACACCAATCCAGCCCTCATGGAAACTCAAGGTATGTACCGTGATCAGGATTGTCGAGACAGGGTACTTTTCAACATTTAGCTCCAGCACATCCCAGTAAAAATCCCATGGTAAGGCATCGAGTGCCTTGAGGTATTCCAGTGTACTTAAATAGGAACCCTTAAATTCTATTTGCATACCGTGACGGTAAATACCCAGCTGCTCAGCTTCCTCACCCTGTTTTGCTTTTAATGGTGAGAGTGGCACCGCGCCTAAACTTTGAACCCGTTGTAATTTTAAATCGGTATTTTGTGCCAGTACCACTTCAAGTACTTTTGCCATTTGTTTCGGTTCAATCAGGCCATGCATTCTTTCTTTTAAGCTATCATTCAAGTTCGCAATTTGCTCATTCAACAAACGTAATTTTTGTTTTTCCTGGAAATCTGGATCACGTGTTTGTTTCGTTTGTAACACTTTCACCTGGCTTTCAAGCTGGGTCGTTTGAGTTTGCAAGCTTGTGATCTGCTTATCAATAATATCGTATTGCTGGTTAAGCGGTGAAATAACCAGCTCAAGAAAAACAATAAAAATTGCGACAACAGATAACGCCAGGATCATGATTCTTTCGCGTTCATTTAACGCGTTATATTTTTCCAACAAGGGCTGTAACTGAGATTTCATTACTGCAGCACCTCGTCAGCTTTCCTGTTCTGTAAACTGAAGTTTAGCCATTGCTTTTCCTTTTCCTGTCGCGCCATTACAAGGCTTTTGAATTGTGTACCACTAAATGCTTTTTCAGCCGACAGGCGTTGTAAATATTTAGGCAGCAATGATGATTTGGATGTTAAACCCTGTAGCGAAACATTGGTTCCACCTTCTGCAATACGGATTTGGGTTAACCACAAGCCATCAATGCGTTGACGGGCAAGCCCACTGATATGCTCAATAAAGCCATCGGTATTACCAAATTCATCACGGCTTAAAATACCCAGCACTTTTTGTTTATTTGTTAACTCTTGGGTTTTGTCATTAATTTTTTTAACTAACGCAGTATCTTTTTTTCTTAACGAAAGTTCGGCCTGAATTTTTTGTAACTCGGCCATGACAAGTTTTTGTTTTTGTTGTTGCTCGACCAGTGTTTGCTGGTGTTGCTGTAATTGAAAATATCTGAATCCGGCAAAAGCCGAGAATGCAATTATTAAAACCAGGCAAAGCTGAATAAGCACCGTTGCTGAATAGTTCAGTTTCGGTGTTTTCAACTCATCCTGGTATAAGTTTACCTGTTGCATACTCATGCCGCTTTACCTTTGTTCGGCTCTTGCAGCTGTGCCGGTAAAACAGTTTCTCTTAGTGCTGCAGCAATTGCGAAAAAACTTTTGGCCTGCTGTTCTTCGCTAACTGGTTGCGGCATATCAAGAACAGCATTCAAATCAAGCATCCGTACCTGCAAACCCAGCGAACCAGCGAGATAGTTAACCAGGCCGGGGACTTCATGCGGTAACGGTGCAATAACCAGGCTGTTAATCGCCAGCTTGGCAAAATGACTTTCGTAATAATCAAGTGAACGCTGTACTTCTAACACAATGGCATCGAGTGAGCGTTGCTGTTCGGGTGACATCTCTTGCTCAAATGCCAGGCCATCACCTTCTGCAGGCATTTCACCTAAAATAGAAGTATTTGTATTTGCGCCCAGCGAGCTATAGCCCACGTCGATATTGCGGGCCAGGTAAAGTGATGAATCCTGGGTAAGTGTGATCAGTCCCTGGTTTGGTTCAAGCTTTAATAAAGCCACACCTTGCTGATCTTCAGGTAAAAGTGCGGCAATATTGCGCATTACCAGTTCAGCAATATCGATACTGGAAATATCAAGGTCCTGCTCTTCGAAGGTTTTTATTTTTTGTTTTAAAAATTCTTTTTCAGCCGCGGTAATATAAACCAGTGGTGTACGTCCGCGTTCTTTTTGCCCCGGGATTTCAAAGACATCCACAATGGCATCATTAATATCAAAAGGAAGACTGTCTTTAACTTTCCAGCGTACCGCCTGGCGCAATTCTTCATCGGCCACTTCGGGTTTTTCCAACATGACCAGCTTTGAATCCGCGATAAGTAAACTGGTGGTGATTTCTTTATCTTCGAGTTGAAAATCTTTGACCAGCTGTTTTAAGGCAGCTGCGGTTTTGGCTTTATTATCGAGTTCTGAAAAGTGAAGTGAACTGAGTGTAGGGGGCTGGCCCGCATTGCGTTGAATGCATGCATATGCAATGCCTTGCTCACAAAGCACTACAGCATTCATTCCCTGACCGCGTTTTTCCTTTCTAAAGAAATTGAACACTCAGCCTCCGACTATCAACAGTCTCTTTGAGAATATTGATGCGTTTTTTATGTAACAATTGTTTACAATTAACTATAGCTTTCGTTCGTAAGCCTATGTTTTTTAGAGATTATAGAATAAATATTACAACTTGCATACAGGTTAACACCTAGTATTTATGGATGATTTATCTGGTTATAAGTAGCCCACCACGATACCAATAAATATAGCGGCACCGAGCCAGTTATTATTTAAAAACGCCTGGATACACATGGCCGGTTGACGATAACGGATCAGGTACTGGTGATAAACCATCAAAATGGCCGCAATTAATACCGCGATATCGTAGACCGTTCCCAGCTGGGACTGTAATCCAATCAGGTAAAGCGCGATCAACATCATCAGCTGCAAAATCCCGATAATGACACGGTCTGCATCACCAAATAATATCGCCGTGGATTTCACCCCGATCTTCAAATCATCACTGCGATCAGCCATGGCATACATGGTGTCGTAGATGACCGCCCACAAAACAGTGACCACGTACAAAAGCCAGGCGATTTTCGGAACACTATTGGTTTGCGCCGCAAAGGCCATGGGCACGGCCCAGCCAAACGCCATCCCCAGCACAATCTGGGGCATATGGGTGTAGCGCTTCATAAACGGGTAAACCGCTGCCAGGGCCACACCGCCAAGAGACAGCAGGATAGTGAAGGTATTCATGGTCAGTACGAGTAAAAAGGCACTAAAACACAGCCCCATAAACAACAACATCGCCTCATCGGCCGAAACCCGCCCCGAGGCAATGGGGCGATCTTTAGTCCGGTTTACCCGTGGATCAATTTCACGATCAGCATAATCATTAATCACGCAACCGGCCGAGCGCATCAAAACCACGCCAAGTACAAAAACCGTCAAGACACCGAGGTGCGGTACCCCTTCAGCAGCAATCCATAAAGCCCATAAGGTCGGCCAAAGCAACAGGAAAATACCAATGGGTTTA
>Ga0207752_1000656_pt1 | contig 16150 bp, 13 predicted proteins | sample Pon2CUnioCityCA_6_FD_187272 | JGI IMG/M metagenome (GOLD analysis project Ga0207752, IMG submission 187272) | Marine sediment microbial community from Union City, CA, USA - Pond 2C Sediment 2 (SPAdes) | ecosystem: Environmental > Aquatic > Marine > Intertidal zone > Salt pond sediment ...
CCCGACGTGTATTCGAGTATCCCACAGAAAGCGAGATAGCGGCATTGGTTGGACAGTAGCGGGTGAACCGTGCCTCTATTTGCCGTGCCAGAGAATGGTGTTGGTGTAACTGTCCTCCCCCATTTTCTCCACGAGTAGGTCGGCCGCCTTCTTCAACTCGGCGTGGCCATCAGCGAAACCGACATTCACGGTCTTCTTGGGATGCCGTCCGTCGATGGCATCGCAGGACTGTCCGGGCCACAAGCTCCTCTCCTTGTTGATCTCGAGACCCGGGACGTAGGCGGTATCCTCTATCAAGGAGGCGTCGAGTGGAGCCGGCGGCTCCGCAGTCGCTTGCCACCATGAAATGAGGACGTACCCGCTGTCGACGATCAGCAGAGTCGAGCCGGGGTGGCGAATGCTGCTGGTGGACAAAGGCGGTCCCACGAATGCCTTCTGGTATGGGAGGTCGTTCATGGCTGTCCCGGTCCTGCAAAGCGAGCGGTTGACGCCGTAGTTGCCGCACAGGATGTCGCGGTCCAGGATAGAGTCCTCCAGCTTCCTGGAGGGACATCGGATCGCGTCCATCTGCTCTCTTTCGCGGATCACGCCGGAGAAGTGGAACCACCACCATCCCGGGTAGTCAAACGCGAAGATGCCTATATAGCCGCCCGGAGGGGACCCGACTCTGCAGTCGAAACCATAGGGAAGCGACTGATGCTCGGCCTCGTAGTTGTGCAGGCCCAACAACAGTCCGTGGAGATTGGCCCGGCATGTCACGGTTCTCGCCTGCCGCCGGGAGATCGAAAACACAGGAAACGCGATGGCCGCCAACAGCGCGATGATTGAGATGACCACGAGCAACTCAATCAGCGTGAAAGCAGCATTCTTCATACGGTCTTATTGTAGGACACGATCCATCCCATGTCAATTGGCAACCGGTCGGGAAGTGGCGTATACTCCGCCGGACCGCGTTTTCCGGGCTTCGGGCTTGACTTTTCCGTTCCCGACTGGTAGCCTACGACTATTGTACGTGCGATAGAGTCCCGTGCATGGAGGTCTGGTTCAGGCAGCCTGGTCGAAGTCAGGGAATGACGGAGACCGTGGCAAGGAGTAAGCGCTGTGCGAATGGTCTTTGCCCTGGCCGTGATCGTTGGCGTTGCGCCCCTGAGGGCGGCGAATGTCTGGACCACGGTGTATCGCTGTGATGAAATGACACCTCTACCGGCAGTCGATCCCAACCGTCCCGGCGTCTACGCAGACATTATGGTCGGCACCCGGCTCGTTATCGTCGTCAGCTCGGATACCGGCAGCTACTGGTGGGGCCACCTGCGCCTTTCTTGGGACGATGCTGATTACGCGGCCCTGCGTGGCAGGGGGCCCACGATATTGCCCGATGCTGACGTCCTCGCGTACATCGATTCCTGTCTCGAAGCCGCGGGTGAATGGGCTTCCGCATGGGATTTCAGCGGGCAGGCCGGTATTGGTCTTGAGTTCTTGACCAGTGCCTACGCTCCTGTTGTTCCGGGCGATTGGTTCATCTGCGATTATATGGCTGAGCAAGTGGGACCCTGTGACGTCGGCCTGTATGACCTCTCTGTCAGTTTTGACGCACTCATTGAGACGCTTTCCTTCACGCATGTCCCATCACGAGATTTCAACGACGATACGATTGTCAACTTCGAAGATCTCGCTCTCCTCGCAGAGCATTGGCGCGCGGCCGGCGACTACGATCGGAACAGTCCCGAGGCCGTCTTTGACCTCAACTCAGATCGTCGTGTTGATACCGGCGACCTCTCGCTGTTCTGCGAGTACTGGCTGGAGCGGACGTACTGCAACGACGTTGCGGCCGATCCCAACAATTCCTCGTCCGGCGTGTAGGCCCCACGAGGGATCCGAGGCCTCCTGTGTACACAGCACACCCCAGGGGGCGTCGTCAGGTTTTTGATAGGATGTCATCCTCAGTAGCAGGCGACGATATGGGAGTAATACCATTGTCCGGTGACACCGCAAATGTACGTCGGATCCCAGATACAGGGCATCTGCTCATATCGATACAGCGCTTGGTCGACGCACGTTCCGGACGGCGCGGTCTCACAGCCCCACCGCTCAAAGTAGTGCGTGACCGCGCCGTCACAATCACCGCTTAGCATCGTGCAGAGGACTACCGCCTCCACCTGGAGACGGTTGGTGCAACTCCAGTTGGCAGAGCCGGCAATGGCGCTCGAGACGCCGTCAGGTATTTCGCTGAAGCGTCCGGAGATGGGCCGGTCGGATAGCAACAGCGCCGTCCCGTCGGACCACTCCCGCGGGAACAAATCCGCATTCCGCCGGTAATAGAAATTGGCGCTCGAGAGGTCAACCAGCCAGACGTATCGCTCGTCCGCTTGGTCGAAGACGACAAAGTGGTTCGTTCCCGGGATGTGCAGGATGGCCGCTACCCCCGAGAGGTCCTTCAAGGTTGCCAGATCAGTCGTGACGGCCCGGCAGTACAGGCCACGGCCCTGGGCAAACTGCTTCATCGCGAGCAGGTTCGTCCGCCCGTCGGATCCCACGAGAGGGGCCAGGAGACCGTCGGAGACGGGCCTGCCCAGCCGCGAGGCAGCGTATTGCAGGGCGGCGGTGCTGCAGTTTTGAGGCCGCCTTCCCTGTGCGGCCTCGTAGGTCAGCCGCTGTGCGAGGAGTTCATCCGTATCGGCCGTCCCCGAATATGTGTAGACCGACGAGCTGGCCGAGAGGGGCGAACTATACTCCACCACGGCGTCGATCGCGAGGGGGACGCTGAAGCTGCTCGCCGCGGGGACGCTCGCGCTGACGCTCGTTAGGGTCCAATTGTCGGACTTGAGCAGCTTGTTCGTCGTGCGGTCGCGTCGCTCGATCGAGACGCTGGACGGGACCCAGTTGCCGTTCACCAGCCGATAGCCCGAGCAGGTGTAGCTGACGACTTCACTGCCGCCGCTGTCAAACGTGGCGGCGGTTACGGCGTACGCCTTCGAGGGATCGAGTGTCACGCCCGTTTCCTGTCCGCCAGCGTAGGTGATCGTCATCTCGATTTGCGTCTTGCCGTTGAGATTCACTTCCTCCGCCGAAGTCTGGGCGGCCGCGAGGTCGGCATATGCATACCTGCTGTGTCCCCACGGAATCAGCCCGGCCGTCAGGGGCCCGTTGACGGCGCGGGGCACCTTGCCGGCGGCATCCACGCTCGCCCGGCTGGCCGAGGCCGTGTACCTCGTGTAGTTCTGGCCGTCCCAGGCGAAGATCCGCCAGCGGTTCCAGTTCAGATCGAACTGGTCGGTCATGAAGTTGCCGGCCAGGCTCGCATCCGGCCGCACCGAGTCTTGGCGCGAGTCCACATTGATCTCCCAGTAGAACCGCTCGCCGTCGTACTTCACCGTGACCCGGGAGGTCATGGTGTACTCGTTCGCCAGCTCGTACCGAACGTTGAAGGGAATGGCCTCGAGCTTCATCTTCTGTAGTTCTTCGGTGAGCTCGACTTTGTCGGCGGCAGCCTCGTACTCGCTGAGGGCCTTTTGGATCTCGTTGCTGACTGCGGCCGCACCGAGAGTCTTGGGGGCTCCGTACTCCTGGTGCGTGGCTTGGATGGTGCCGGCGGGGATCCACGTCGTCCGCGGCTGGCTTGTGAGCTGCTCGAAGATTTCGAGCACTTCTGCCTTCTGCAGAGTTCTAGCCGTAGTGGCGGTTGTAACAAGGAAGAGAAACAAGGTGCCGGCCAGCAGAATGCTTCGAGTCTTCATGCGGTTTCTCCTTCCCCCCTGCTCATGGTTATACGTTCCGTAGCCTCAAAACCTCACGGGTGCGCCGTGCCAGAGTTTACCACGAGGCGTGGAGTCTCTGCAACTCAATCTGGACAAAGTTCTGTCCAATGCTCGACATTTTTTTTGGTCGGGCTCCGCCGGTGCAGGGAACCATTCTCATGGTCCTACCGGAGGCGGGATGCACAATGGTCTCTTGCTGGTTTAGAGATTCGGGTCGGGGGCGTTGGGTCCCATTCCGGGCTCGCCGTAGTCGCTCCGTGCGAGCCAGTATTCACGGAAGGCAGCGAAATAGGCGATATTGACTTGTTCGTCCGTGCTGAAATCGAACGCCGTTGCGGGATTGGGCTCGGCTATTCGGCCAGGACGCTTCCCTTCGTGGCTTTGACGATCTCTTCGTAGCTGGTGATGCCCTGCCGTGCCTTCTCCAGGCCGCTGAAGAACAGCGAGGTCATGCCCTCGCGGCGGGCCTGGGCGTCGATCTCGTTGGCGTGCCGCCTGGACACGGTCAGTTCGCGGATGCGGTCCGATAAGACCAGAAGCTCGGTGATTACCGTGCGGCCCCGATACCCTGTAAAGCGGCATTTCGAGCAGCCGCGACCTCTCCAGCCGGCTGGAAATGCGTCCAACCGGGCAAGAGACTTGACCGCCATGGCGACCTCCGGATCCAATTGACCAGCTTCCTTGCAGTGCGGACAGATCACGCGAACGAGGCGCTGGGCGAGGATGGCCTCGACCGAGGAGGCCACCAGATAGGGCTCGATGCCCATATCCAGCAGGCGGGTGATGGCGCTGGCGGCGTCGTTCGTGTGCAGGGTGCTGAAGACGAGATGACCGGTCAGGGCGGTGCGGATGGCGGTTTCGGCGGTCTCGAGGTCGCGAATCTCGCCCACGAGCATGATGTCCGGGTCGTGCCGCAGCATGGAACGCAGGGCCCGGGCGAAGGTGAAGCCGATGTCGGAGTGAACCTGCATCTGCACGATGCCCGGCATATCGTATTCCACGGGATCCTCGATCGTCAGGATCTTCGTATCCGTGGTCTTGAGGATGCTCATGCAGGTGTAGAGCGTAGTGGTCTTCCCGCTGCCGGTCGGGCCGGTAACGAGGATGATTCCATGGGGTTTGCGGATCAGCTTCGTGAGCATGGCGACCTCCTTCGGGGCCATGCCCAGCGAGGCCAGGTCGGAAATCAGTACGCTCTGCGGCAGAATGCGGATGTTTATGGCCTCGCCGTGTCGAGTGGGCAGGATGGAAATCCGAAGGTCGAATTTGTGGCCGGAGACGTCGACCTGGGCCCGACCGTCCTGGGGAAGACGCTTTTCGGCGATGTCGAGCCCCGAGATGATCTTGATTCGGCTGGTGATCCCATCGCGGAAGTACCGTATCGTCCCCGGCATCCCGGCGTCGTGCAGCACACCGTCGATGCGATATCGGACCTTGAGGTCGCTTTCGTACGGCTCGATGTGAATATCCGTGGCGCCGTTGTTGATCGCGTCGGCGAGGAGTTGATTGACGAGCTTGATGACGGAGGCCTCGCGGACCTTACCCTCCTCCATCAGGTCCTCGCTGGCATCGGTCCGATCGGACAGGGCCTCGCGGGAAACCATCTGCTCGACGGTGGCCGCTCCGAGGCCATAATGCCGCCGGATGGCCTTTGCAATGGCCTCCGAGGTGGCGACCGCGAACTCCAGCCGGTGTGAATTGTCGAGCACCAGGGCGATCTCGCTCTGTAATTCCGGGTTGAAAGGGTCACAGGTCGCAATCAGCAAGCTGTCATCCGTAATCCTCAAGGGAATGATGGTGTAGTGAGAGGCAACGTTGGCCGTGATGGCGGCCACGGCCTCCCGCTGGATGTCCTCCGGCAAGGTAGGGCTGAACGCCAGCCCCATCCTCTCGGCTGCAGCCGTCAGAAGCTGGCTCTCACTGACGATCCCGAGCCTCAGAACGCTTTCACGAAGTGAGATCCGCTGTTTGGCAGCCTCTAAACGCGCTGCCTGGTATTGCTCATCGGTCAGTCCGGCCAAGCCTGGCTCGATTCTGATGGAAAGGGCGCTGTTCCGTTCAACCATTGCCTTTTTCCCCGGCACAAATCACAGTTTCCCTGTGATATTGAGCGACCCGTCAGCATCCGTGTTGATGGAATAGCCGGAGCGGACGCCACGGTCTTCGAGCGGGCGGCACACCACCAAGCCAAAAAGGCTTGCCGAAAAATCAGAAAGAGCCGTCAACACGACAGTGTCGGCCGACGCCCTACTAACCATGTTGGAGGACACCGTGGAATTCTGGCTTGTATTTGGGGTAGCCCTTGGACCGGCGTTGCTCGACCCGTAGGATATGACCGAGGGAAAGAAAGGGACATTACCGGTGTTGTGCGTGGATCGAGAGCCGACGTGGCTGCCGCGCATCCGGCCGTACTTGAGACCCTACCGTCTGCACCTTGACCGGGCTTTCTCTTTGGTGCAGGCCCATGAGATGGCAAGCCGGGGGGGCTATTGCCTGGCTCTGATCCGATTCGACGCGGCCGCCGAAGAGCAAATGCCTGGGTTCTGTTCCGCATTCCACACTCGCAATCCTCATGGTGTCGTGATCGTTCTCACCGATGCGCCCGATCCGGTTGTAGAAGAACGTCTGTTCGATCATGGGGCAAATGATGTGGTCAACATCGAACACTCCTCCCCTGCCGGTTTGGCGAAACGCGTACGCGCCCATCTGTCTGCAATCGGTACCCTTCAGGCATGGCCCGGGCGAATCCGGCTGGGGGACGCGATCGTGGATTTCGACCGGCGGGAAGTCCATCGGGAGCATACGGTTCATCAATTGCCGGGGATTCTCGCCGACCTGCTAAGGTACTTTATCGAGAACGCCGACCATGTCGTTTCGCGGGAGGAGCTGCAGAGCTCGCCCATCTGGCTCGATTCGATCTGTACCCCCGCCAAACAGGGCGGAAAAACATTTGATATGAATATCAGCAAGCTGCGCAAGATCATCGAATCGGAGCCGCAGAGGCCCAAGATCATTGTCTCCGTCCGAGGCATTGGCTGGAAGCTTGCCTGCGACGTATTGCAGGAAGGGCCCGAACACGCCGTCCAGAGCTGACACGGCGAGGCGGGCTGCGCCGGCGCTTAGCCCTGGAATACATCGGGGGTCCGGATGCAAATCGGCTCACGACTGATGAAAGGCTCCCCGTATTCGCAGCCGATGGATCGCCCGAAGGATCGCCCGACCCCCTCAACAACCTCGGTGAGGGCCATGGATCTCGCTCTCGGCTTGAATTCCACTTGGCTCTCGTAGGCGCGGATCGCCGCCATTTTCCGGTCCCAGACCCCCGTTACATCGACCACCAGCGAGGGCGGATCATAAAGGAGTCGGTGGGTCGAATAGTAACTGTAGAGCCGTGGCACCCAATGCGGTCCGCCGGACAGGTCGGTCTTATGGAGTTTCGCCTCGAAGCGAGCGGCCTCTATGAGATGTGCGGCCGCAGTATGATCCGGGTGATAATCGGGGATCAGCGGTCCGAACAGCACCGTCGGTCGGTGGATTCGGATGACTTCGGCCAGCTTTCGCCTGTTCTCCACGGTGGCCTCCAGATGCCGGTTGGGCATATTAAGGCATGTCCGCTTCGTGATACCCAGTACGCGACTTGCCTCCCTTGCCTCCTCCTCGCGTCGCTCTCTCGTCCCGCAGGGCGTCGGCTCGCCGTCGGTAAGATCCACAACGACCAGTTCCCAACCGTGTTGCACGAATTTGATGATCGTGCCTCCCATTGCCAGTTCGGCGTCATCAGGATGTGGCGCGACGATCATTGCTGCCTTATAGCCCATTGGCCAAATCTCCGATACGAATCCGTCGTTCAACAAGCCTCGCCGAAGGTTGGCGCAGCCTCTCGCGGGGTTGCCGACCGGGAGAAGGCGACGGCGTCCACCATCCGGCGAAGCCGCCATTCAGGAAAGAGGCCGAAGAAGTACTCACGGCTGCCCCGCACGGCCCGGGAATCCCTCTCCTTTTGGGCCTGCACGATCTGTTGGCTCAAATCGCGGATCTCTTGTGCCGCGTGCACACGCAAACACCGGTTGATGCGTGCGATGAGTTTCCATGCGGCTTTGCGCTGGGAAGCCGTCCGCGTGCGATCGCTGGCCCGAATGATCTGCCGTTTCTTGGCTTCTATGAGGAGCTTTGCCCGGTCATTTCTGTGGCCCGCATCACCCAGGTACAACTCCGGGTTGTGCTCGGCATGGTGCAGCCGGTGACGAAGCTGACTGAGATCACGCTCCCGCCTGGATAAGGAGAGGCATCGAGGCAGTACAGCCGTATATGTCATAACGCCGTAGGGCGCGGGTCTCATGCCAAAGTAGTGTCTTATCAGATGATCTGTAATGGGCTCGTACGTGGCTCCGCCGACACCGTAAATGAACCAGTCGGCCATGTAGAGACGCAGGAAGAGGGTGAGCGGGACGGCCTTGGGCCGCAACGTCCATCCAGCTCGCGCCAGGAAGTCCCTGAGCTGTTGCACCTTGTGTTCCGTGGAGCCGGCGTCGAGCCTCGTCACTTCCGAAAAGCCCACAATCATCGCTGTTCCACCGCCGGCCTTCTGCCTGACACACAGAGTTCTTCGGTCCCCATTGGGGCCGGTGAGCCAGAATGGCAGTTCCGTTTGTCCTCGCTCGCTGTCTATGGCCAGCGATCGGATGCTACCGGGACGGTGAGTTTGCCCTGCCAGTGCGTCGTTGTAGTATCGGGAGAAGGACATGGCGTTTGAAAACGCGGATATGACAAACCCCAAGAATGCGTCGGTTGCACTGAGCTGCGATACGGGCAGATACAGCAAATTGTCCAGGCCCAGAGCCCTGCTCAGTATGGCCTGAAGATACATGATCACATCCGCGATTGTCTCAAAACGATCCCACCTGATGGCGTCGGCGTCACGGGGCCTTGCCCACAGTGCGTTGCAGAACTGTTCCGGGTTGCTCTCCACAACACGGTGGAGGAATTGCTCGATGTACTGAGCCCGCGGGCGCCGGCGTTCGAGAGGGTCGTCCCGCCGTTGCTGCTCTACTGACAACGACCGGCAGCACCAGCTTCCGTCCGGCCGAACCTGTGGGATGGCCATTGTCGGATGACAGACATCGTGATCCAGGACCACCTGCACAGCCGTGCCACGTACGGCCTGAGCAAGCCTGCTGCAGGCCACGGTCTTCATCCATATGCCGCAGTGGTGCCATACGGGCTGATGGCCGGTTGCCACCACGGGCGCCACCGAGAGCAACGGCAGGCAGGTGACCCCCAGGGTCCGGCTGGTGTAGCCTCTGGCCCTTTCCAGAAGTTCCGCACGAAACGCCGACGAACCAGTCGTATGCCCGTCAACCATCTGATTCATCCGGACCAACGCCGGCCACCGTGAAATCTCAGGATCTGCCGAGAGGCCGTCCAATTTCCGCGAGATGGAGAGATTCTTCGAACCCACCACAAAGATCGCGCCCCAATTCCCTTTCGATGATTGCCAGATAATATTGCATCCGTTTCCCGGGATTCTCGAGGATCCCTGCAAAATTCCTCTTCCGGTCGTCATAGATCAGCGGCACGGGAATCTCCCGGATGGTCAGGCCGGCGCGGCTTGCCTGCACCCACAACTGAAGCGGCAACCCATAACCGGCCTCCGTGAGCGTGAGCTTTGCCAGGGCGCGGACTCGATACGCCTTGAATCCGCAGAAGGCATCCGTGAGGCACAGGCCCAGATGTCGGTTCAGCAATCCGGTAACGGCCCGGTTGATCGCCACTCGCTCGGGCGGAGCGGGGATTGTGCCCAAATCGGTCGGTCGCAGGTATCGCGAGCCGCTGATGATATCAGCGTCGTCGTTCCGGATCTCGCAGAGGAACTCGGGTATGCAGGAAGGTTCGTGCTGATGGTCGCAATCCATCGTAATGATCCATGCGAATCCTTCGCCCCCTGCGCACGAGAATGCATCGATCAGGCTGCGACCGTAGCCCATATTCACGCCGTGCGTGACAAAACGCGCACATGCGTGCCTGAGCACCACCCTCTCAAGCAAACGGGCGGTCCCGTCCGTACTGCCGTCGTCGATCACCAATAGGTTGGACGCGTACTGGCTGACGGCCCGGAGCACGTCCTCTACATGATTGGCTTCGTTGAACACGGGCAGAGCGACCAATACATCCTGATCCGTGTAGTCAGTCCTCTCGGTTGTCGGACCCCGGTTGAGACGGTTTCTCGGTGTCGTCATTCACTTCGGCCTCCTTTATGCTCTGTTCGCTGATCTCTTTCAGATCCCCGAAGTCTTCCTTCTCGATGATGACCGGCGTTACGAACAGATAGGTTGTCTTGTGGGTCTTCTGGACAGTCCTATTCTGAAAGAGCAGTCCGATGAGCGGGATATCCCCCAACAGCGGCACCTTATCGACGATGGTTTGTTGATCCGAGGTCTGCAGGCCTCCGACGACGATGGTGTGGCCATTCGGGACGGTGGCCTCGCTGCGGATGCTGCTCGTGTTTCTCGGCGGGGGGATCGATGAGTCACTTGATTCATATCTGAAGGAGTTCAACGTGATCTCGTACTCGACGCGCAGGTAGTCATTCTCACTGATATGGGGTGTGATCGTGAATTGGGTTCCTGCCTCCACGAACCCACCGAAGGAAACCGTCTGCGCGACCTCACCCTGGCTGGTTTGCGTGTACGGCTCCTCCGCGATACTGTTGATGAAGCCGGCGGCGTTGTCGTTGACCAGGATCCGCGGCGCCGAGGTCACTCTGATGTTCTGGTCCGATTGCAGGGCTTTCACGATTGCCTGCACGTTGTCGGGTCTCAAGACGGCCGCCGAGCCACCGGGACTAACGATGATGTCCCGTGCCCCCGTCGTCGGGTCCAGGCCGGCTGACAGTCCGAAGGCACTGAAAGTGAACCCATCCCGGCCGGCATAGCTCAATTCCACTCCGAGTTCCAGACCCTCCGAGGTCGTGACCTCCACGATCCTGGATTCGATGAGGACCTGTCGGCGGCGCTTGTCCAGTTCTCCCACGAGCTTCTCGAGCTCCCGATGCTGTCTCGCCGTCGCCTGGACGATCACCGAATTGGTGGCCGTGCTCACCGCGACGCGGGCCTCAATTTGCGGGATGTATTCCTCGCTCTCCGCGAGTTCGAGTTGACTGGCTCCCTCGGCTTCCTGGGGCACGATCTCCGGCCGGAACCTCGGTTCGCCGGGTCGGGCCTCCCGGTCTTCGCGCCTCTGCAGAAGCTCGCGAATCGCCTGGGCCACTTCCTCGACATCGGCGTTCTCGATCTTATAAACCCTGATGATCCCCGCCTCGTAGGTGCTGGGCACATCGATGGTCTCCACGATGGTGGTCATGACGCGATGGACGGCCGGCGGCGCCGTCAGGAGGATCGAGTTTGTCTTCTCCACGAGGGTCAGGCCGGCGGGTGTGCCGCCTTCCCTGCCGCCCTGCCCCTGCGACCGGCCATAGGAGCCGCCCCGGGTCGGAAGGGCCAGAATCCGTTCGAGCCCCGCAAAGACCTCCGAGGCATCGACGTAGGTCAAATGGTAATTCCTGCTTGTCGGCTCGACGTAGATATCCAGCTTGTCCACCAGCGCCTTCAGTCTTTCCATATCTCCCTGAAACGCTCTCAGAATCAACTGGTTGGTGCGGTCCAGTGAATAGACGCCCACCCCGGCCTGCGGACTTGACAGGCCGCCAGCGGCACCCGCCGAAGGCTCTGTGATTCTCTCGTTCGGATTGGCCGATGGCGGCTGGTCCCCCGTAGCCCTGAGCGGTTGACTCTGTGTCGCCTCGCCCCGGACAAACACTTTCTGAAGTGTCTCGGCCAGTTCCAGCGCATCCATGTACTTCAGGTCGATCACCTCCAGAACCGCTGCAGCATCGTCCGGGACATCGAGCTTCTCGATGATTTCAACGATCGTCTCGAGATTGGCGGGGCTGTCGAAAACGACGATCGCATTGGTCTTCAGGTGCACCACGCTCTTGCCCAGCTTGCTCAGGAACGGCTTGATGACGTTGGCGACCGAATCGGCGACGCCATACTCCAGGCAGATCACTTCCTTGGACAGCCCATGGTGCTGCGCGTATTCGTCGTACGTCATGACCGCGATGACGTCGCCGGCGCGATGGTAGGTGAAGCCGGCCAGGGTCACGACGGTATCCAGCAGCCGCTCGGGGGTGACGTTCTTGGCCCACAGGCTGATCTTCGCCTTGCCGACTTCGGTCGTCGGGAAGATGCTCCAGCCCGTCGCATCGCTGATGATCTGGAACGCCATCGAGATTTCGTCGTTGCTAAATTCGATTCGGCCGATGACGGGTCCCTCGTCGAGCGGACTCGCAGACGGCGCGACGGCGTCGGTCGGGCCCGGCCCGAAGGGGTCAAAATCCGCCCCCTCGCGCAGCGGCGCTGCGGGGATGTCTTCGTTCCTGCCGGCCCCGAACGGGGCCACCAGCAGGGTTGCCACGAGGATAAGAAGGGCCGTTTTCTCTTTTCCGTTCCCTACTCTCGGCATGTCATCACTCCGCTCAAAGGCTCAGTGTTACCGGGTGATCCACGATGGTGATCTCAATACTCCTCTGGCCTATGCCGACGACCGTGAACAGGTCTTCCACGGAATCGCCGACGCGGCATTTCTTCAGGCCGCTCTTTTCCACGTTGACGTAGGCCACGAGCTGGCCGTCAATCGGCAGGATGCATTGCAGCTTCAACTGGGAGAGGATCTTCTCGATGGTTTTGTCCGCCATGGGCTTATCTCTGAGCGGCGCGGCGGACTTGAACAGTCCCGCGCGCATCGCCGCCGCGATCCTGTCCGACACGGTGTCGCGCGCCGACAGTCGTTCGAGCAATCGGTCGGCGGACAGGAGCTCTCCCGTGACAACCGTACCGGGCGGCTCGTCGCTTGCTCGGATCGGCCTGGCGAGTTCCAGAACCAGCACGACGGTGAGGACGAGCAGGCCCGTACCCAACGCAGCCTGCAACATAAGCCAGAGGCTGTAACGTCGAACGAGCGCGCGTAGAGTTCTCGTGAACATCCGATCCCCTAAGCTCCCGACTCCGCCACCACTTTTGTCACCAGGAAAGAGGCATATACCTCATCGGTTATTTCGCGCGCCTTAAGACCGAACTGCTCGATCCGCAGCCCACTGGCGTGGGCCTCGATCAGCAGGATGAACTGAAGGACATCCCGGATGTGACCCTGCATTTCGATCTTGACCGACAGGAGGCGATAGAACTCCTCCTTGACCGTGGGCAGCAGCTTCACGGATCGAGTCTTGACGTTGAGGGTCGAGTACAGGTCGGTGAGCTCTCGCGTAAACACGGACATCTGCTGCTGGTCAGTGCCCGTGCCGGCGATCAGGGGTTCGATTTGCTCGTACATCCTGTCCACCCGATTCTGGACGAGCAGGTCCGCCTGCAATCTCGCCAGCCTCACCTGCAACTCGTGCATCCGGACCAGGCGGGCCTTTCGCTCCTGGAGCTGCGGCTCGATAACGAGCGTGAAGAGGGCCACGGCGAGAATCAGCAGCACCGTCGTCACGGCCAGAAATGTTTGACGGGCGATTCTCATGGCTTGACTCCTGCCGCATCGTCCCCGACGCCCGGCAGCGCCGTCGGGCCGACGGAACATTGCGCCTTGAATTCCACCACGCTGGTCCCGCCGGCCCTGGGGATCTGTTGCGCGTTGATGATCTGCATGGTCTGCAGCAGGTTGGCGTCCTGAACCGCTTCGGTATACTCGAAGGCCGTGGGCAGCAAATCCGCCTGCCCCTGGATATCGATGGACATCGCGCCCTGTTTCCACGTGACATCCAACCCGCTGATCGAGATCGCGCGGGGCGTGGTTTCGTAGAGTTCCGCGAGGGTCTCGGCGATGCGGCCGCGGTTCGACAACTGCCGCTGGATCGCCCGCAAATGCTGTCTCTTGCGGTCCACGCCGCCGGCCACCTTCTGGATCGGAGCGATCTGTTCATGGAGGATTGCGCAGGTCTTCTCAAGTCGGCGATTGGCCGCTGCGAGGCAAGCCCACGCCAGGAACACCAGAAGCAGCGACATGATCCCGACCCGGAGGCCATTGACAAGCAACGCGCGTTGCCGCTCTCTCGCCAGGTATCCTCGCGGAACCAGGTTCGTGTGGGGCTGTTTACCGGCGACCGAGAGTTCCAACAGGCCGGCCGCTACTACGTCCTCGTAGCTCTCGTTGCCACCGCCGTCGAGAGTTCCACCGCCCCAGCGATGGCGACGGACTTCAGGTCCCGCCGTGATTCTTACATCCAAGGCGCCGGCATCGCCCATCTGTGAGCGTAGGTGTGCTTCCACAGGCGAGATGAGGTCCTGTCGCCCGGCGAGCACGACCATGATCCTGTCCTCCGGGCAAGCCGCGATCTGCCTGCCCTGGTGCAGGATCTCCCGAGCAACCTCCAAAGCGCTCGCCGCAGGGTCGCCGTTAAGGTGCATTCTCTGACCGCTCTGGAAGTTGCTTTCCTCGGACGTCAGGATGTGACACTGTTGGCGCCCGGCCAGAACGAAGACGGACCGCTCCTGTGGTCCCCTGCGCACCTTCTTGAACCACGCATGGGTCGCCACGATATCCGGAATGATTCTCTGCGGCTCGATCCCGATTGCCTTATAGCCACCCAGATAGCGCTCCAGCACATCCGCCTTGACAATGTACACCAGGACATCCAACAGGTTGCCCTGTCTGCCCGCTACGGTGCATCCGTAGATGACCTCCTCGGCGGGCAGCGGCACGAGAGACGGGACCTCGAACTCGATCATCCTGGCCGCCTCATCGAGGTCCGCCGCCGGCAGGCTGAGGGGTTTGACGATGCACAGGTCTCGAGGCGCGGCCACGGCCCACTTTCGTACGACAATGGCTCTCTGCGAGAGGGCCCGTCTCAGTTGTTCGAGAGATTCGAATCGCAGGCAACGGAGCGAATCATTGCCCTTCACGCAGACAACGGCCTGGCCGTTCTCGGCGACGCTCAGGGACGCCCATGTTGTCTTGATGCGTGTGGTCTCTTTCACGGCAGTTTTTCCAGGTAGAGCACTTTCGATCCCTCTTGGTCGCAGCAGATCGTCGCCAGAAGACAGCAGGTATGGCGCCTATCGAGACGTGCCTGGCAGAAGACTCGAAAGAACCGGGACTGAAAGCAGCAGTATTCAACCAGCAGTCCGGCCTGCAGTTCCGTGAGCCCTTCGATCTCGGCCAGATCCTCCGGGCCTTCGGCGATCCCATCATCCTCTGTCCCGGGGGTTCCATCGGGGCCGGCCCGCCATGCCATGACGCTTTCCGCCGCGGCCGCGTCGAACCCCGGCAGCGCTTCCAGGATCGCGGGCGATACCGTGTTGATGTTGAGCGTCCCATCACCATGGACGGTAAAGACGTCCAACAGGCCCGGTTGAGCGTTTCCGCCATCGTCTCCGGGCCGGCGGGAGCCGCGCTCGCCGGGGCCCACGTGACGGAGCAGTTCGCCTAAATACAGTGTCCGGTCGATCCCTTTGACCAGAAGCAATTCCTTCATCGCAACACATGGACCGTTCTTGGCCACATATGGCCTCGGAAGCCGCAAGTAGAAGTCGGTCTCCGCCCCGCCGGGGCCGGTGTCATCGTCGGCATCGATCCAGTCCAGGATGCCGCACAGGACGTCTTGCTCGATGGCGCCAAGATTCTCCCAGGCCCCAGGGTCCGAGCGATTGACGTTCAAGTACTCCTGCTCGTCACGCACGAAGTAGGTCAGCGTCGGGCCTTCTGCGGCCGCGAACTCCGGTATCTGCTCGAACAACTCTTCTTCCTCCGCCTCGGCCGCAAAGGTACAGACGATTGCTGTCCTCCCAGGCGACAGTTCGGTTTCCTCCAGCAGGGCCTTGATCCTCTCTATGCCGCCGAGGGCCAGGTAATGCGCCTGCACTCGTTTCGCGTGCGACTCCGCAAGTTTCAGCTCAATACGCGTGCGATACGCCAGAGCGACCGACAGGGCCGTCATGCCGGACAGCACAATCAGCACCAGGATGAGAATGCTGCCCGTTTCCCTACGATTCGTGTCGAGCCTTTCCGAAGGCGCGTACATCCACTGGTCCCTCTGCCGGCCGGCGAAGGCCGAAGGAGATGGATCTTCCGTTATCTACCTCCTACAGCGAACAGATCGGGCATGTGTTGATGCGAGGCGCGCATTCCCCTCCGGGCGGAAATGGCAAGGCGTCGTTGGCGCGAAGACACAGTGGCAGCCGACTCGGGTCCCGAGGCCATGGCCACCGCTGGATTGGCTTGAGTCAACGATCTTGGTCCGGGTTACGCGTCCTGTGATTCGGCGGAGGCCTCGTCCTGGATGTAGTCCTTGACGGGGTAGCACCGCGCGACCGGGATGAAGAGGATCGCGGAAACGAGCA
>Ga0207752_1000657_pt1 | contig 16147 bp, 12 predicted proteins | sample Pon2CUnioCityCA_6_FD_187272 | JGI IMG/M metagenome (GOLD analysis project Ga0207752, IMG submission 187272) | Marine sediment microbial community from Union City, CA, USA - Pond 2C Sediment 2 (SPAdes) | ecosystem: Environmental > Aquatic > Marine > Intertidal zone > Salt pond sediment ...
CGAGCCAGCCGGAAACTGCCAGGTTCTGGTGTTGAAGTCTCCCTGCGCGCGGATATCTCCGCTGGGGACATCCAGAACGAAGTATTCGTGATTCTCATCTGCGGTGCTGACAAAGGCCATCTGGCTCCCATCCGGCTTCCAGAGCAGTTGCCAGAGCGTGGAACCGGCCTGCGTGAGCAGGCGCGTCTGGTTACTGGGTAGATCGTAAAGGTAAATTCCGCAGTCTTGCTTGCGACCGTCCTGGAAATCCGTGCAGGCGGAGAAAGCGATCTGCCCACCGGTGGGCGACCAGGCCGCCGGACTCAGTAAGATCAACTCCGGGGCGACCTCGTGCACCTGGTCAACCGCCCGCAGGTCCAGCCAGCGCAGCGTGGCGGAGGTGAAGCTGTTTCCTTCCATGACCTGGTAGGTGAAGGCCAGCCTGGCGCCATCGGCTGAACGGTCGCACCAGCCTCCCGGTACAGCACCGAAATCCACTCGCCCCAGTAAATATTCGCCGGCCTCGCCGCTGGCGGCGTAGATGTCGCCGTAAAAGCGGGTTGGGCGTTCGAAAGAGTCACCCGGGATCGTGCGCAGAGTCAGATCGCTCTGGGAGACATCGAACCCTGCCGGAGCAGGCGTTCCCTCCGGCTCCGGCGGGATATACCCCTCGAACTCTCGACTAAGCAGGTCCTGCACCTCCTGCGGCAGAGTCTGGACCCGCTCGGCCGTTTCATGCACGATTTTCCAAACCATACGCTCTTCACCCGCGCTCGTCGTCTCATAAAGCTCCGAAACCAACGGCCGGCCACTTTCCAGGTCCAGAATCTCTCGCCGGGCGCTTGCCGCCACGAGGCGACCAGCCTCCATCTTTAATGGGCTGGCGGGGTCTTGTGTCCAGGTATACACGATGGCCTTGCGACCCTCGAATACCGTTTCGCTGCGTACGATCTGGCTACCTGATCGCAAAGCGCTTAGCAACGCTTGCGAATATCCGGAAGCCAGGTCGAGCTGAAAGGCCGGATCGGCCGGTTCGTCGATCCCGAAAGTCAGGTTGACCGTGCGCCCATCCTGGGTGTAGGACTGCTGCAGAATGGTCCCATCCGTCCCCCGGTCCAAGTGCGCCCTGGTCGCCACAAAGCCTTGTTCGTCGCGCTGGTACCATTCTTCGCTCAAGATTTCGGTCCTGCCGCCGAAGAGCTGGTTGCCGCCTCCGCTATCGAATCGCCGGTCCACCAGGTGAATCCACCCCGGTCCGGACAGCAGCGAGGCCTGCCAGCCGTTCAACAGATCGACGGCCTCCTTCCAGATGGGATACAGTTCCGCCGGGTCTTTGGTTGGCACAGGCGAGATGCCCGATGCCTGGCGCTCCCTCAATAGGGCGATATCACCCTGCCAGGGCGCCACGGCAATCTCCACCGGTTGGAAGCCCTGCGGCTCGCGTTTCAAGGTGAAGGAGAGCACACCTCCCAGCGCCTCGCCATCCGGGGGCTGGAGGAGGTAATTGAAGCGCAGCGGGAGTTCGTCAATTTGCGTCCAGGCGGGAATCACCTGCAAGGGAAACTGCAGGCCCAGATTCGCCCCGTCGCCGGAGCCATCCATCAGGTCCCCATAACCGCCGTAGGGTCTGACGTAAGGCTCGAACCCGGCATAAGTGTGGATATCGCCTTCTTGGGGTGTTCCGTGATAGGTCCAGCCGGCATAAATGCCCAGCCCGGCGATCTCGCTTTGAGCGTCCAGATAGCCGCCGCTGGCGCCGAAGACGGAGTCGCACTGCAGCCACAGGTCAAGGGTGAAGTCGCCCACCTGGATGGTATCGCCGCCGATGAGCAACCCAGGACGATCCCCGAAATCAGGCTGATCCGCCGGCTGGATGGAGGTGGCACAAGCTGCCTGAGATAAAACCGGCTTGTTAGGTTCCGGCGGGAGAAGTGGGCTGGTTACCGGCAGCCCCTGGATGGTCTGGTCTGCCAACAACCCCTCGATCTTGACTTGGTTGAAGAACACCCACCCAATCTGGGCTAGCTGGAGCCAATCCCCCTGTGAAGAGCGTCCGACGATCGGGACACGTTTTCCGGGCTCAAGCGGCTCAGTGGGGAAATATACAATGCCTGGCCCGCTGCGGACAAGAACGTCACGGGTTTCATCCTGGGGAACGACCGCAAATAGCGTGCCAGGCTGAAGGGATGGGATTAGCCCTGCAGGCGCTTCCGTGGGCAGGGTGGGCTCACCTGGCCTAGCCTGATCCGGTGCACCAATCAGCAGGCTCTGCCCCACTCGCAGTTCACTGGCGTCGTTTATACCGTTGATCGCCATCAGCTCCTGCACGCTCGTCCCGAAACGGTCGGCGATGGAAGCCCACGTGTCGCCCGCCTGGACGGTGTACGCTTGCGGTTGCATGGTTGCGGTCGGCAAGCCTTTCTCAGGCGTAGGGATTTGGCTGGCAAGGGTGAGTTGAGCTGGCCCACCTGCGCTGGGATCCCTGGGCAGCAGGCCGATACTGAAGATCAGGACCGCGGCCAGCAGCGCCATGCCCGCCAGCCCCAGGCCCCATCGCCAGGCGACCCCCAGCCCGCGCCACAGGCTCTGGCGACGGAGCGAAGTTTTTCCGGGCCGGCTGCTCGCACGCATCCTGTGCACCAATTCGGTAGCCAATTGATCCGAGAATTCAGGAGCAGGGGAGTCCGCCTTCCCCAGGGCGATGAGCTGTTCGGCCAGATTTCTTTCTTCAGGCCCCAGCGAGGATTCCTCGTTCCGACCCCCATGGATCCATCCCTCCGGAGTTGTTTTTCGATCATCGTCCATTATTCCACCTCCTGCGCCCGCAAGATACGGCGCAGGTCCGCCAGGCCGCGCTGCACCAGCTTTTTGACTGCCTCCGGGCTTTTGTCCAGCGCCAGACCGGTCTCTTCCAGGCACAACCCGGCGTAAAGGTGCAAGGCCAGGGCTTCGGCGCGCGCCGGGTTGATCCTGCGCAGCGCTTGCGCCACTTGAACCAACTGGAGCGCCTGGCCGGCCTGCACCTCTGGGGAGGGTCCTTCACCGGGCTGAGCTGCCACCACCTCTAGAGAGATGTCCTTGGGCGCACGGCGGAAGTAATCGGCCAACTTATGCCGGGCGATGCCCATCAACCAGGCGATGGGGGAGCCTTTGGCAGGCTGGTAACGGGAGAAGCCCTCCAGTGCCGCGCGGAAGGTCTCGGCGGTCAGGTCCTGGGCGTCTGCGACACAGCCGGTGCGGGCGTGGTGGTAGCGGTAAACAGCCACGAAGTGTTCCCGATACAGGTCAGCGAACCCATCCAGGCTGGAAACCGCGTTTAGAGCAGCGTTCTCGCCTTGCAAAGTGGCGCTCCAGAACCCTGAACGGTGCGTCTGTGGTTTTGGCGGCATGCAGACTCCTTCTACACGGGGCAAGCGGCATCGCTAGAGAGGCATCTCTATTAACCTCTTCGCCGGTTTTACGGAAACAGGGACAAACAGGTTAGGGGAGGGAACATGGTCTTGTCTCTTGCCTGGCATTATAGACTCATTTCGCGTAAAAAGCACTCCTGGTTCCCACGGTCTCCGTGGGAAGCCCCCACGCCCGCTCCGCGGGAAGCGCACTTTCAATTTTGCGCGGCAGGGGAAACCTATTGACATCCCGACGAATTGCGTATACAATTAATTCAATGATACAATCATACAATAATACAAAGATACAATATACCCAGCCGGCTCGAGCAGGAAAATGAAAATCAAACTCGATTTTCGGTCCAACGAACCGATCTACGTACAGATTGCCGAACAAATCCGGCAGTTGGTCGCCTCTGGAGAATTGCAGAAAGGCGACCAACTCCCTACCGTCCGGCAGTTGGCCACCGAGTTGCGGGTGAACTTCAACACAGTGGCGCGTTCTTACCGGCTGTTGGACGAAAGCGGCTTGATCTCCACCCAGCAAGGACGAGGCACCTTCATCTGGGAGAAACCCTCTGAAGAAACACTGCAGCGCTTGCGCGAGCATGGCCTGGAGCGGCAGACGATTAATTATCTCTACCAGATGAGCCAGCTCGGTTTCACCCCTGAGGAAGTGCATCAAATGGTCGAAAGATATCTCGACCAGTGGCGGGAGCAGGGAGAAATTCCTAATCCCGAAATTGATTTGCAATAAGAGAGGTAGCCATGGCAAAGAAAAAGAAGCAGAACACCAATAACCGGCAACGGGAGGCACTCTATACCCCCACTCCCACTTCCTGGCACATCAACGGCGTGGCTATCACCGCGGCTGTCATCCTTTATGTGGCGGCAGCCATCGGCGCCGTCGCTTTAGCTACTTTCGAACCAGGTGTTGGCTTGGTAACAGCTTATACCGTCCTCCTTGTACTGGCTGGCACTTACGTGCTCCTGGCACTCAAAGTTGCAGCCGAATGGGAAAAGGCGGTCGTGTTGCGCTTAGGAAAATTCCGGGGGCTTTCCGGACCGGGCCTGTTTTGGATCATCCCGGTCGTAGACACCTTGGCGAATTGGATCGATCACCGCGTCATGGTAACGCCCTTCTCAGCCGAGAAGACGCTGACCAAGGACACTGTCCCGGTGGATGTCGATGCGGTCTTGTTCTGGCTGGTTTGGGACGCTCAAAAAGCGGCCTTGGAGGTAGAAAACTACCGCACTGCCATCGCCTGGGCTGCCCAGACTGCGCTGCGAGAGATCATCGGTCAAATGGAACTGGCCGACATCCTCGTTGGCCGTGCCAGAATGGACGCCGATCTGCAGAAGATCATCGATGAACGCACCACGCCCTGGGGCATCACAGTGCAGTCGGTTGAAATTCGCGACATCGTCATCCCCCAAGAGCTGGAGGACGCCATGAGTCGCCAGGCGCAAGCCGAGCGCGAACGCCAGGCGCGCGTCATCCTGGGCGAATCGGAGAAGCAGATCGCCGGTTCCTTCGCCGAAGCCTCCCGGGCGTACATCAACAACCCCACCGCCCTGCACTTGCGGGCCATGAACATGCTCTTCGAAGGCTTGAAAGAGCGCGGCGCCATGGTGATCGTGCCCAGCAGTGCGGTCGACACCATGAACCTGGGCGGCTTGGGTGGCATGGTGGCTCTGGCGCAGGAATCGCAGAGCGAACTTGAAAAAGAATAGGTAAAAAACCCACGGCGGATAGGGGTTTGCACCTGAAAGACGAACCAAGCCAATCCAGGCACATGAACGAAAGCAGAGACTGCAGCGCTTGTCATTTACAGGTCTGCAGTCTCTTTGTTGGAAGAGATAAGCTGAGTAGACTAATCGGGGGAATATCTTTTAACTCATTTGAGCCTTCAATGTTTCACGTGAAACATAGGAACAAGAAAATTTTTATCTGGTCCATGGCTAACTGGAAAAAATCCCTTTCTTGAACTCCAAAGGTTTCACGTGAAACCTGTATGTTTATACCAGAGCGCCGTTTTCACGCGCCCATTTCTCAATCGTCTCCTCGACCATATCTAGAAAAGCGTCCAGTGCATCCAGGCGCTCTTCAAAACCTTCGCCCATTAAGCCTAACCGATCTAGGGCCTGTGCCCAATCCCTGCGCGCTGGGGATTTCTCCGGCAAATGATTGATAGCCAGGGTCCAGGTTCGCAGAAGCGGCCATAGGACATGTTCCGGTTCAGGGCCGTTTATCAAGGCTTCAAAGGCCTGCAGATAGTAAGCCTGGCGAGCGGGATGCAGTCGAACCGGTGCTTGTTCCACATCTAAGGCCTGGTAAGCCGTCTTCCAGGGCGCTAACCAGGCGCGCAGCGTCTCCGCATCCACTTGTGGCGCACCCAGCAGTCCCAGAACCCCCGGGTAAAGACCGGGCCAGCCCACGGCGTCTGCCTTTTCGGGGAATTTCATCAGAAACCGCCTGGTGGTCAGCGGTCGCCCGCTTAAACTGGCCACTGCATTGACGGCGTTTTCGACCGCGTTCAGGTATTCCTCAATCTCTTGCGCTCCGGCCTGCGGTACATCCAGATGGTAGGAAAACCAGAACTGCCGGGCCTGGTCGGCTTGCTTGCGAACCCGCTCCAGAACGTGATCGGAACGGTCGTACTGGCCGCGCACGCTGGCTTGCGTGAAATCCATAAAGTGCTGGGGGTCGTATTGAATTTCGCAGAAGTAAACCGTTGGGCCCATCCAGGGATGCACGCGCAGATTGCGCGTGTTGCGGTAATCTTTTTCGAGATGGTGAGCGATGTCCAGGTGAATTTCGTCTGTGAGTCGCACGATCTCACGCGCCCGTTCGAGCGACTCGCCGTGGATGAAGACCAGATCGATGTCGGTGGTCCCACCCAGCAAGTAACTCTCCTCCAGCAAAGAACCGCATAAATAAATCGAGATGATTCCACGGTCCGAGCGGGTGCGTTGCGAGACCGTGTTCTGAACAATTTTCTTCAACGCGCTGCGGGTCACTCGCATAGCGACTTCTCTCCCGGTTAATCGGCTGCGTTTTCCAGGGGTAACTCCGGTTGAAACGGGGCCATTTTCAATGCCTGGCGAATGCGGTTTTCCACAGACTTGAGGTCTTCTGAGCGCCGCACGTAGTCCAAGTGGTTGGTATCTAAGGCAAGCACCGGCGACCGCCGGCTGACGTGATCGCCGAAAAATACTTCGTAAGCCCGGTTCAGTTCATCAATATAAGCGCACTCCATATTGCGCTCATAAGGACGGTCGCGCTGGGCAATGCGCTGCATCAAAACGTCAGTCTCCGCCCTTAAATAGACAATTAAATCCGGGACGGGAATCTTCTCAGCCAGCGCCTCGTGTACCCGGTAATACATATCCAATTCGTCCCCTTCAAGGTTGATGCGCGCAAACAAGGCGTCTTTTTCAAAGGTATAGTCCCCGATTAATGAATCGCCGCGCTTCAAGATGCCAGGCACGCTCCGGCGCTGCTGGTGATAGCGACTCAGCAAAAAGAAAATCTGGGTCTGAAAGGCATAACGCTGCCGGTTCTTATAGAAATCAGATAGAAATGGGTTTTCTTCAAAGACTTCAAGCAGTAATTCACAATTAAATGCCGGCTGGAGCAAGCGCGCTAAAGTGGTCTTTCCAACGCCGATGACTCCCTCGATCGCAATGTACATAAGCTTGAACTATTGTCCTTTACCTTGTCTTCTATTCCGGTTCCCACGCAGAGCTTGGGAACCTCTGGGCGCGAGCAAGTTTTTCAGGCTAAGGATACCAGCGAATGCCCCAGAAGGCAACAAATACCACACCACCAATCATCTCGATAGGGCAATACTCCACAATATTCAATTAATACTTGACAAGATCAAAACTCACGCTAAACTGTATATACGGCATTTCTTTCAAATCAAATAGAATCATTCAAGGAGCCACAATGCCCAGCCTCAATCGTGTCCAAATCATCGGCTATTTGGGTAGAGACCCCGAAACGCGCTATACCTCAACCGGCAGAAAAGTGACTCATTACAGCGTCGCCGTCAGCCGCCGCTGGCGCAACGCCCAGGGGGAACTTCAGGAAGCCACCAATTGGTTCAACATCGAAGCCTGGGGCCGCCTGGGGGAAATCTCGCAAGAGTACCTCAAAAAAGGCAGCCTGGTCTATATCGAAGGCCGCTTACAAACCGACCGCTACGAAGTTGAAGGCGAAACCCGTGTTTCCACCAAGCTGATCGCCCGCAATATTCAGATGCTGGATCGGCGCCCCGACGAGGACGAGGAGGCTGCCTCTGCGGAGATCGATATCGAAGAGCCGCCGGCAGATTAGGTTTTTAGTTCCACCATTCCATCCCATAGGGCCCCGAGTTAGCTAGACGACTTTCACCAGCTTTCTCGATCATGCGACGCGCCGGCAGACATAGCCTGCAGCAAGGCTAAAACGGCCACCTTTCCGGACACGGAGCGGTGCGGTACCTGGCTGAGTGGGCTGGCAGAGACGGCTGCCTCAGCAATGACTTCCAGCCGGGGCCCGCCGCGCCTTTTGGCCTGCATATAAATTATGCCCAGTTCGAACAAAGCACCCATATCCAGGCTTTTCTGGGAAGATTCCTGCTCTTTCCCGGCCTGGCGCCAGCCGGTCAGCCCCTCCACCAGGGCTTTCAACACCTCTGCCCGCGCCGCAGGGAAAGTCTTGGGAGATGATTTAGACGAACTGCTTCCCTGGGCGTCGCCTTGATCGTGCTCCACCAGGCTACGAACGTATACCATCAGTTCCTCGAGGCTGATCTGATGGCGCTCGAACGCCTGGGAAAATGCAGTCAAGCCTTGGGCGTATACTTGGGCGGAACCATTGTCGGGTAGCGCTTTCAACATCTCTCCGGCGCGCCGCATGCCACCGGAAAGTGAGTCGGACCCGGCTTGCCCAGCGGCCTCCACGGCTACCTCAAAGATCTCAACCATGTGATCTCCGTGGTTGCCGTTGTAGATATCCGCCTGGTTCAATTCTTCCTGGTGCGCACTCAAGCGGTCTTTTGCAACCTGAAACAGGTGAGAGAGATTCAAAGGATCGTTCCCAATAATCAAATTTCTACAATATTAATTGTAGTGTTTATATGAATTACAATTAGATTTGCTCAATTGGCCTTGCCGTGCACGCCTTACCACCAATCATTCAGGAGATTTGCTCTAATTCTTCCACAAGTTCACGCACCACGTCAAAGCCTCCCTGCCAGAATTCCGGCTTATATACATCAATGCCGGCTTCGGACAGAACGCGGGCCGGCGCTTCCGAACCGCCGGCGGAGAGAATCTTGAGATAACGCGGTTTGAAGGCCTGGCCTTCTTCCTGGAATTGTTGGTAAAGGGAGAGCACCAATAACTGCCCGAAGGCATAAGCGTATACGTAAAACGGAACCTGGTAAATGTGCGGGATCGAAACCCACTCCCAGCGGAATTCCTCGCTCAATTCGACCGCCTCGCCAAATTGCTGGCGCAGGTTTTCCATATAAGCCTGGGAGAGCTCGTCTACCGAGGCGCCTTCATTGACCATCTGGTGCGCCTGGCGTTCGAATAGGGCAAAGTAAGCCTGGCGCAGGATCGTGGCGTAGGCATCATCGACCTGCCGGAAAAGCAGATCCAGGCGCACGGCCTCGTCCTGCTCGCGCGCCAGCAGCCGGTCCACCAATAGCATCTCTCCGAAGGTGGAAGCCGTCTCTGCCAGCGGGAGCGAGGGAACGGCGGTGAAAACGCTGTGATCCGAAGCCAGCATGGAATGAATGGCATGTCCCAATTCGTGCGCCATGGTCGCCACGTCATCCGGGCGTCCCTGGAAATTCAAAAGCACCCAGGGCGTCAGATCGGGGGTTGCTGTCCAGCAAAAAGCGCCGCCACGCTTGCCTTTACGCACCTGGCTGTCAAGGTGGTCGTCGTCGAAAACTCGCTGGGCGAAGGTGGAAAAGCGGGGATCGAAATCATTAAAAGCAGCTAAAACCATTTGAGCCGCCCGGTCGTGGGAATATTCCTTGGTAGATTTCACGACCGGCGCATAAATATCGTACCTGCGCAGGCGCTCCATCCCCAATCGGCGGGCTTTCAGACGAAAGTATTTCTGGAATACCGGGGCGTTTTTCCGGCATACCTCCAGGAGCGTGTCCACCACTTGGTTAGGAATATCGTTATACAGATTACGAGCTGAGATCGGCGTTGGAAAATTGCGCAGGTCCAGGTGCTCGTTGCGCCAGTCGCGCGCCAGAGTCTGGTAGACCTGCCCCAGGATGGCGCCGTCCTCGCCGTAAACCCGGTAGAGCTCCTGGTAGGCCTGGGCGCGCAAATCTGGATTGGTGTGGCGCACGTAGACCATCACCTCGCCACGCGTCAATTCCTTCTGCTTACCTTCCACTTCCAGCTTGAACGTATAGCGGTTGGTGATCGAGTCGTATAAATTGTTGAAGGCCCGCACACCGGTGACGTTCTTGATGTTGATGATCTTCTCTTCGGGTTCAGACAGGGTATGCGGCTTGAAGTGACGCATCTCTTCTAACCAATAACGGTAATCCCCACTGTCCCGCATCAAGCGATGCGCCTGGGCATCCTCCAGCCCTTTCCACCACAAGCTGAAGAAGAGAATGCGGTTCTGAATGGTAGCCATTAACTGGTCGATGCGCGCCTGGAAGGATTGGGCGCTTTGATCTTGGGTATCCTCGGCGAAACGCAGTCCGGCGAAACTGGAAATCAGCGCCGCAAGGCGGTGGATGTGTTCCAAATCCTTGACGATCTTCATGAATTCGTCTTTTTGGAGTTCCGCATCCAGTACCGTCCGGTAGGGTTCAAAATCGCCCACCCGCCTTTCAATTTCCTGCAGGGCGGCTTGCATGTCGGCGCTGTCATAATCTGAATATAAATCTTCTAAACTCCAGCGAGTTGGGTTGGTTGGAAGAGACATGGTTTTACCTTTATATTTCCTATATTCTTAGGCCAGCCCGGTGAAAAGCCGGTTATTCTTTTCCGTTTAGATACTGCTCTCTAAACTTCTGGCGCAGATGGTCGATCGGGCGCCGCTCACCTGTATCGGAATCCTGAAAATACCATAGTTCCCAGCCGTTACAGGGAGCCTGGCGGATTTTCTTGGCCACCTGGTGAATCGAACCACGCAAGCTGTCGTGCTTGATCGAACCATCCGCTAGCACGTATGCCGTTTTGCGACCCGTTTTTCCAAAATAAAGCTTCTGCCCAGGTTGTAGATATCCGTTTTCTACTAACTGTCCGAAGGGAACGCGCTTGTTTTGGCGCGGATTTGGCGTTTGAAACCACTCGGAAGGATAATCCTCTTGCGGCGTCTGGCGGATGCGATCCAGAGCTAAGTCTGCATATTGCTGCTCACGTTCTACGCCGATCCAGTGGCGCTGCAACCGCTTCGCCACCACACCGGTCGTGCCGGTGCCGAAAAATGGATCCAGGATCACATCGCCGGGATTTGAGCTCGAAAGGATCACCCGGTAAAGCAGCGCTTCCGGCTTTTGGGCCGAATGCACTTTTTTGCCATCCCGGCGAATGCGTTCGCCTCCTGAACAGAGCGGCAGATACCAATCACTGCGCATCTGCAATCCCTCATTGAGCGCTTTCATGGCGTGATGATTGAACGTGTAAGGGGCGCCGCGCTCTTTCTGCACCCAAATCAACGTTTCTTGGGCGTTGGTAAAGCGCACGCCGCGGAAGTTCGGCATGGGGTTGCCTTTGATCCATACCAAATCATTCAAGACCCAGAACCCCAGGTCTTGCAGGATTTTTCCAACCCGGTAGATGTTGTGATACGAACCGATCACCCACAGCGTTCCGCTGCGCTTGAGCACTCGCCGGCAGGCCTGCAGCCACGCCAGCGTGAAGCCGTCGTAGGCTTCGAAGCTGGCGAACTGGTCCCATTCATCATCCACTGCGTCGACCTTCGTCAAGTTCGGCCGCCACAGTTCCTGCCGCAGTTGGAGATTGTAGGGCGGATCGGCGAATATTAAATCAACCGATTCCTGCGGCAGTTCAGGCAGAATCTGGCGGCAATCTCCGATTAGAACTTGATCCAAGGGCAGTGAATTCACATTGGCACTTTATACATTGAAACGTATATGCACGATTTCGCCGTCTTCAACCCGGTAGTCCTTGCCTTCCAGCCGCAGTTTGCCTTTGGAGCGCGCCCCGACCACGCCTCCAAAGGCGATCAATTCATCGTAGCGGATTACTTCCGCCCGGATAAACCCTTTTTGCAGATCGGAGTGGATTACGCCCGCTGCTTCCATCGCCGACGAGCCGCGCTGCACGGTCCAGGCGCGCACTTCATCCTCTCCCACTGTGAAGAAAGACTGTAAATTAAGCAGGTCGTAGGAAAGGCGGATCACTCGCTGCAGGCCGGGCTCTTCAATGCCGAATTCCTGCATGAATTCATCGGCTTCATCGGGCGCCAACTGGGCGATCTCCATCTCCAGTTTGCCGCGTAAACCGACAACCTGGCTGTGCTTATGCAGGTAGTCCACCTGTGGCGCCTTTTGCTCGTCAGCCAAGTTCAACAATACCAGGACCGGCTTCAGAGTCAAAAATCCAAACCCGGAAAGCGTCTTCTGCTCTTCCAGGCTGAGGTTCAGATCTCTCAAAGGGATTTCATCCGAGATGGCTTCGTTAAGCTTCTCGAAAAGGTTTCTCTCGCGTTCGATTTGATTTCGATCTCTTCCGGAGTTTCCCCTGTGCGCCTCGTCTTGAAGCCGTTCCAGGCGGTGCTCGACCACCAAGAGATCGTTGAGTAATAACTCCGAATCCATGGCGTTTAGATCCCTAACCGGATCCACGTTGCCGAAGGGGTGCGGCACGCTTGGGTTGTGGAAACAGCGCACGACGTGTACGAAACCGTCCATCTGCGAGAGCTGGTTGATCAAGGGCCCCGAGAGGCCGTTCTTATTGGTGCTGCCAGCTTCCAGACCGGCAATATCCGCGTAAGTGACTTTGGCGTAACTGGTCTTCTGCGGATGGAACAAATTCGAGAGCTGGTCCACCCGAGTGTCCGGGACGTCCACCACCGCCGTGTGAACCTCAAAGCGACCACCGCTCATTTTGGTGGGTTGGTCGCCGCGCGTTAAAGCGTTAAATATGGTTGTTTTTCCTGATTGTGGTAAACCAATAATTCCAAGTTTCATGACAGTACGATCCGTTTTTCCGAGAGTTTGTAAATTCTATCCCCAACCCTAAGCACGCCTTTGGGAGCGCTTATGATTCAGGTTATCCAGAGTGATTATCTTGACCACACGCAGTTCTTTCGTTATACTTCTAGCGTGCTTGAGTAAGTCGTCCAATCCATCATGCCGAAGTGGCGGAACTGGCAGACGCGCACGACTCAAACTCGTGTTCCTTCGGGAGTGTGGGTTCGATTCCCACCTTCGGCACTTACCCAATAATCTGCGCAGATTATAGCACAGGCACTCCCCTATCATGGGAGTGTCTTTTTCCTTCCAAATCTACCTACATCATCCTATAATTGATCCCAGGCAGCCACCCGGTAAGGCCCATCCAGAGGGAAAAAGTTCCCAGGAGTGTGCTAAAGTAGGTCTTCAATCGGAGCCAGGCAACCATAATATATGCTACAGGAGGGATTCAAATGCCATCATCTAAAGATATTCTTGCCGTCATCCTCGGAGGTGGAGTAGGGACACGTCTTTATCCTCTCACCAAGCAGCGCGCCAAGCCGGCCGTGCCGATCGCCGGGAAATATCGCCTGATTGACGTCCCCATCAGCAACTGCCTTAATTCCGGCATCCCGCGCATCGACGTCTTGACCCAATTCAATTCGGTCTCGCTGCACCGGCACATCACCCAGACGTATAACTTCGATGCTTTCCATCGCGGTTGGGTCGAAATTTTGGCGGCCGAGCAGACTCCCCGAAGCACCGGTTGGTATCAGGGCACCGCGGATGCCGTCCGCAAACAGCTCTTTGAGATCAAAGCCGCCCGGACGGACTACACACTGATCCTGGCAGGCGATCATCTCTATCGCATGGATTATGAGGCCATGGCGCATTTTCACTGGGATCACCAGGCCGAGATCACTGTCGCCGTCCAGCCCGTCTCGAAGCAGGACGCTCCCCGCTTCGGACTTTTAAAGCGCAGACCTGACCTGCGCATCACCGCCTTCGTCGAGAAACCCAAAGATCCTCAGGTGATGGAGGATTTTGTCAGCCGGGATGAACCCGAACGCCCCTTTTTAGGCTCCATGGGCATCTATTTCTTCAATACCGAGGTGCTGATCGATCTGCTCGAGAATTCCACATCCGATGATTTTGGCGGCCAAATTATCCCCAATGCTCTCAGTAATCGCGAAGTTTACGGATTCGACTTCGATGGCTACTGGGAGGATATCGGGACGATCCGCTCATTTTATGAAACCAACTTAATGCTGGCAAGACCCGATTCGCCCTTTAATTTCTTCCATCCCGAACAACCCATTTACACGCACCCGCGCTTTCTGCCTGGCTCAGTGATTGATGGCGCCAGCCTGGAGAACGTACTGATGTCCGATGGCTGTCACATCCACGAATCCAAGATCACCAATGCCGTGGTTGGCTTGCGCAGCCAGGTCGCCGAAGGCGTCGAAATCAAAAACACCGTCATCATGGGCGCAGATTACTACGATCCGCCAGACGAGCAGCCGCGCGGTGGGCTTCCGATCGGCATCGGCAAGAACTGCCGCATTGAAGGCGCCATCATTGACAAGAACGCCCGCATTGGCGAAAACGTGGTCATCCAGCCCTTCCCCAAAGATGTGGAAATTGAAGAAGCCAATTGGGTGGTCAAAGATGGCATCGTCGTGATCCCGAAAAGCACCGTCTTGCATCCGGGAACAACCATCAGCCCCGATTAATGCTCTGGACAGGCACACTTTAAAATTAGTCTATTTGCCATACAAAAAGACAGGCATGTTTGTTAATGACATGCCTGTCTTAATTTTAGGTTCTTTTTTATACAGCTTCTACAGCCTGTGTGAAAATATCAAACTGGGGTGGGCGCTCGAAGTGTTTCTTGACCGCGCACAATTCTGCCGATCGCACCAGTGACGGGCGGTACTTCTCTGGGAAGCTTGGGGGGACCTGGATTTCTAAATCTACCTTGCTGACCATCCCACTGAAGGGATCACTGTGCATACGCTGGATGATGCGAATCCCATCTGTGGGCAGTCCGCGCTGCCGGCAAAATCCCAGAACGTAAATCCCGGCGCAGGTACCGATAGAAGCGAGAAAAACAGCAAACGGCGTAGGAGCCGAGTTCTCGCCGCCGCCCGCAGGTGGCTGGTCGGTGTTAACAGTAAACGGACCGAAGTGAGCATCTACCTTAGCGCCACCGGGAAAATCAATTACCATTTCCATGAAAGCTATCCTCCAAAAACGTATTTTTGTGTAAATCCTATTTCCTTAGATGCTCACAGGTCAAAAAGGTTACCGGATGTGTCAAATAAATACCCACATATGGGGGTATCTACACCAAATAAAGATTAATAAAAAACGACTCACCTGTGGATAACTCGCGAAAAACTGTGGATAAACACTGCAATCTGGGGAAAACTCGCCCTTTTGTACTATTTGTGAATTCTTTCACACCCCCATATCTGGGGGGCTTATTCACACTCGTCCCAAATACAATTTTTGCATGTGGGATGAGTAAGATTGTGTTCCCTTCCTCGAGTTTATCCCCAATCCACCTGTGGGTAATTTTATTTCTGCGCGCCCCCGTATATGCCTGTATCCCATGCGGCCTCCCCCAAGTCTACCGGGTTTTTGAACCCGATTCGCATTTCTCCACAAATCCACAGCCCCTACTACGATTACGAATCCTTAACCTATGTATAAATTGGGGAAAGATATACACAGTCCTTAATTCAAGTCAAGAAAGCTAGGTTGCTTTTAAATTGCGCTGTTGTAGCAAACACACTTTCTAACTGTCTTGAAAATAGGATTCTTTGAGAGGGGTCAGATCTTGTGTCGTGTGCTTTTCCAGAATCGCGAAAAATTTCTCTGCGCTGGACAACTGATATTTATTAGTATCAACGTAGTCGCGCAGAAATGCGAAAAAAGCCTCATCCCCCACAAGATCTCGGAGGTCTTCCATAAACAGTGCCCCGTCCAGGTAAATGGAATCCCGATACGTGAGATAGGGTTGTAAGTAACCGCCGAAGTCGTAGATGCTGCGGTCGATGGGGCTTTGCGGGTTGTTCATTCGGATGCGGTAAGTCCACCAATCCTCTAACTCAGCCGGAGCTACGTTTTCGTAATAAAGCCGTTCGCTATAAGTGCACAGCGCCTCGTCCAACCAGGGCTCCATGGCCTGGTCGTTGCCTACCAGGCCATACCACCACTGGTGGGCGGTCTCATGGGCAGCGATGGTAATCAAATAGTCTAGACCCTGGCTCGGGTAGAGATTGTAGAACCCCTTGCTTAGAAAATACAGCCCGTCATATTCCATGCCATCTAAAAAGTCGGCCTCGACCACGCTCAGGTTCGAATGGGGATAGGGGCCAAACAGCTCGCTGTAGAGCTCCAATGCTTGGGCAGTGGTTTGCAAAGCCGCCTCGCCGGCCTGGTCGTGGTAGGCAAAGGCATACCCGGTCACCCTGACCTGGCCAACCTCGCGGGTGGTCACCCGGTATTGATCACTGACCGAAAAAGCGAAATTGCGCGCCGAGTCCAGTTTGTAGCGGTGCCACTCGCCATCCAGACGCTCGGGCGCGCTGGCAGCAATGA
>Ga0207752_1000658_pt1 | contig 16133 bp, 6 predicted proteins | sample Pon2CUnioCityCA_6_FD_187272 | JGI IMG/M metagenome (GOLD analysis project Ga0207752, IMG submission 187272) | Marine sediment microbial community from Union City, CA, USA - Pond 2C Sediment 2 (SPAdes) | ecosystem: Environmental > Aquatic > Marine > Intertidal zone > Salt pond sediment ...
TATCGAGTTGGTCACGTTGTAAATAATGGTGCCGGATGTAACACCGTATTTATTGTGGGACTGAATGCCGACATCATGGTGTCCGGCGGTTTTCGTTGTAACAATTGTTGTGTGGTCGATATTGACGATAGCTGTGGCGCCTTCGATCGTTTTGGTCGCAATAGTGGCGATGGTCGGGTCTTCCGGCGCCTTGTTATTTTCGACTACAAGGCAATAATTGATATCTACTACACCGCCGTATATGCTTATGCCCTTGTCCTTGCAGTCGCGGATAATAAAATCCTCTATTGTAACTTCGGAGCCGAGCGTATCGATACCGTCGTCGTCAACATTTGCCGCCACACCGTTTATTAATGTGCAGTTTTGTCCGGCCTGCTGGCCGTGGATGTAAATGCCGTCGGCATCGTCGTTGGCGTGCATGTCTGTTATCCAACTGTTTTCGAAAAGCAGTGCCGTGCCGGATATTTCCGGCCCCATGACCGAGCGGGCAAAAAGGCAATTGCGGAACGTCAAATCGCTGCCGGATGTGATATGCCCGATTTTGCCTGCGTTGTCGGTCAGCGAGCAGTGCTCGAAGGCAAATATTGAACCCGAAGCTCTGATAGCAGGGCCGGAATTCGAGTGGCCGACTCTCGGGGAGTGTCCGGCCTGTGTAATGTTCGTATATAGAAAGGTCGATGGGTCGACATTTTCGTGGTGCAGTTCGCCCCAGTTTCGGCCGGGGGAATATGCCGTAATAGTAACCGGCGAGTCTGCTGTGCCGAGAGATTGAATGGATCCTGCCACGTCGATGTCAGTACCGTCACTGCCGGAGGATACGCCTTCGATGAGCACGAGCGTCCCGGGATCAAGTGTCAGTGTCACACCCTCAGGAATACTGAAATCGCCGCCGGTGATGTGATAAATACCGCTCCATGTCTCCGATTCGTCGAGCTCACCTGATACCGTTTGAATCGGTTCGCCGCTTAAGTCCGCAAGGACCTTGCTTGAACTCATACCATCGAACTCGGCGCTCAAAGTGAAATCGCCGGAGCCGTTAAAGGTAACCAGCGCGCTGCCAAGGCCGTTATACATCTTGACAAGGTCGTCAGACAGGCTGATATTTGGATTATCGGTGACCGAAAGTATCGCTGCTGCATTCCAAAGATCGCGATTAATTGTGCCGTCTTCGTTTAGAAGCTCGACTCGCACGAGGACCGGTGTGCCGGGCAGGTAACTGTCACGGACGATAAGGTCCAGAGAGACATCATCCGTTTGCAGAGGGTTCAGGCCGGCGCTGACTTTGTTATTGATGACATTATTGATCGAGCCGTTATCGTACCAGATGTCTATAAATCCCCGGTCAACCAGGATGCCTGTGCCTTCGGGGCCATCGAAAGCCTGGACGATAATTCGGTTAATACCGGGATTGAGAAATATGTCCCGGGTGGACCATGTGCCGTTTTTCTGCGAGAAGTCCGAATCGGTAACTAAAATACCATTGACAAGCACAGAACGTGCTTCTATTGAATTGACGTTTCCGGAAAGATCGGTTACCTGTATATTCGTGTAATGAAAGCCATCGACCACAGGCAAGCTGCTGTTGATGGCGAACTGTTGCCGGATTTGTGGTTCATCGCCGCTGTCAGGGTAGCGTCCGTACAGAATGCTGTTTGTGCGGTCGATAATGAACTGTTTTATTCCCCGCCGGCCTTCGATTTCTGAGCTCGGCACCCAGTCGCCCAAAAGCCGGTCAATCAGCGGAAAAATATTCTCCGGGGCAAAGATCGTGCCGGCCAGGTCTTTGTACTGGTTATAATAGAGCCGGATAACTTCCGGGTGGCCAAGCAGCCGTTCGAGCCCGTCCACATTATCATATACGAGGATATCCCGGTCGGGCTGATAGTCGTGGTCTCCCTGGCCGAGCAGAGTGTCGAGATCATGCGGCAGCAGCCAAAATCGCGGGTCTTCTACGCCGCGATACATCGCGTAATCGTCGCCGGCACCTGACGTCAGGCCGCCTTCACGATTGCCCATAAGGGCATCAGCGGCCAGAAATCGCATCCACTTCTCAAGATTGATGACCTGACTGACTTGGGCTACAAAGCGGTCATCTGTAATGTTATCATTGTTTAGTTTATCGATAAGTGTGAATAGGTCCGACCAGTCGTCCTGCGCCTCGTTTGTTTTCTTGTTGTAGTTGTTTCGATAGTCGTCGGGATTGGGTGTCTGTCCGGCACTTTCTTTGTAGTCAAGGTCGGCGAAAGTTCTGGAATGAACGCCGTCGTCATAATAAGTGCATCGGTAAATGTTGCCGTCAGCGTCGTGAGGGAAATGGTTTTTTGCCCAGTCGCTGTCGAAAACCTCAATAGCGGCGTAAGAACCGTATGTGCGGCTATAGTCGTTTGCTGCGAGGTTCTGCCCGTTGATTCTGAGCTGCACAATGCGTACGTCTGATGCGGGCAAGCCCGACATTTGGAAAAGCACGCTGCCCATTAACTCAAGGTGTGGGTACTTGCTATTAAGATTGAGTGCGGTCACGTCCTTCCAGGGATGGTCATGTCGAAAGTTAACATGATAGCTCATCGGAGGATCCGCACGCTTTCGGTTTCCCCTGTTGCGGACGCCTACATTGTATCGTATATCGGTATATACGCCATCTACACTGATAAAAGTGGCATTCATCTGGGCATCGCTCATCGGTTCGGCGGCGAACAGATTGCCGCTGTAATTTCTATCTCCAATGTCCTCAAGCTCTTGAAATTCTTTCTCAGTCATTATCAGATAATAAACCGGCTGGCTGCCGGGAATCCATCCATTATCGATCTCGGCCGATTCGTATACCTGATAGAGCGCATTTGTCACTTGTTGTAGAGTTCCGTCCACCATACTGGGGGCGGGCCATGTGCGGGAATTGGAGTTTGTATCTGTTGCTTCGATATAAAACTCTATTATCGTACCATCGGGTTGTTCGGGTATCTGTGCTGCATAAATGTCATCGTTCTCATCCTCATCATCATGTCGGCCATCGTCAAACATTGTTAAGGTATTAAAGCCGGCCTCGCCATCTCTGCGATAATTTAAGACTGCCGTGATACCGGCCGTCGATTTGTCGAGGATACAGGCCGATACTGTCACTGCGTCACCGGAACCGGGGATAATCGGCCAATGAATTGCTTCAAATATTAGCGGAGCGATATCGTTATCGGCTGCCGAGTTTATCACGCCGGGAGTACCCCCGCTTACGTTACTTGATGTCCAGTTCTGTCCGAACTCGTTTGGCATATTTGCGTTAATCAACTCGAGAGAACCGCCGCCTCCATCATGATCGTCCGACCAAACCCATCCGCGATGACCAAAATCCAGAGGCCCCAGCTCGCGCAGGGCCCAGTTGCCCTCGTCAGCGTAATGGACTTTATCGATCTGCGAGCCTTTATCATCGAGTAACTCAATCACTTCGCCCCTGTTACTAAGCCGGCCCTCCCAGCCGCCGATGACATTGCTGATCGACGGATAATTGGCTTTGAAGGTATCGACATTCGCGGCCGCAACAAGAAATTCTCCGGCTCCGAGCAAAACTTCAGCGAAGATAAAATCCACGCCGTCGCTGAAACGCCAGCCCGATAAATTGACCGGCTCGGCCCCGCGATTGAGAAGCTCGATATATTCGGCGCCGGTTTCCTCTTGGCCGGGAACCGGGTGATAGGGATGGTACATAATCTCATTAATTACGATAGAAGTTGGTTCCGATAGATTGGGATTTTGAGGTTTATTCGCAAACGAGACGTTAAAAGTGGCTGTTAATACAATAAATGTCAATAGCAGAAACGATTTCTTTAACGGCATGAATATATTATATCTCCATCGTTAGCTGTGAGTGTGTATTTCATTGCATCGTACAATTTTTTATCTATTTTACCATTATTTAGCGGCTTAGTCAATCGAAATCGCCAATGGCAGTACCTTCTGTTTTATCAGGTAAAAAGAGCTTGAATGCTCGGTTTGAGAGCAATATTATGTGGGTGGTTATTAACTCTACTGGATGGATCATAAAATGAATCGACGCAAATTCTTAAAGGCAACGGGTCTTGGAGCGGCTGTTATGGCTTTGCCGGGATGCACGAGTATTTCCAGACAGCTTGTGGGCAAACGTCCGCCCAATATTGTTTTAATCGTCTCTGACGACCAGGGTTACAATGATTTAGGCTGCTATGGCGGTACGGAAATCAAGACGCCGAACCTGGATAGTCTTGCCGCAGATGGAGTTAGATTGACCAGTTTCTATGTGACCTGGCCGGCATGTACGCCGTCGAGAGGCAGCCTCCTAACAGGCCGCTATCCCCAGCGAAACGGTACTTATGATATGTTTCGCAACGATCTTGTCGATCATGATTATCTCTATCCCAAAGAAGAATACGCCGTATCGTGGGAGATGATTGGCGGGATGGACACCCGCGAAGTACTTATCCCAAGGGTGCTCAAGCGGGCGGGCTATGTAAGCGGAATATTCGGTAAGTGGGATCTGGGGCAATTGCACCGTTTTCTTCCGCTCCAGCGGGGTTTCGATGAGTTCTACGGATTCACCAATACCGGCATCGATTACTGGACTCATGAGCGCTACGGCGTGCCGTCGATGTATCGGGGCAACGAACCGACCACGGAAGATAAGGGAACTTATGCGACAGACCTTTTCCGGCGAGAAGCGCTGAAATTCCTCGAAAAGCACAAGGACAGGCCGTTTTTCTGTTATGTGCCGTTCAATGCCCCGCATGGGGCGTCGAACCTCGAACGCCCGCGTCCCGGCGTACAGGCGCCGCTTGAGTATATACGCGATCAATACGGACAATATGATCCCAAAGAAGCAAATACCCGCAGGGCCAAACGAATGCGATACATGGCTGCCGTTACTTATATGGATGAAGCGATAGGTCAAATAATGGATCTTCTGGAAAGACACGGCCTGGAAGAAAATACAATTGTCATTTTCTTCTCGGACAACGGCGGCAGCGGTATAGCGGACAACAGCCCGCTGCGAGGCGGCAAAAGCCGGATGTTCGAAGGAGGTCTTAGAGTACCCTGCATCATTCGCTGGCCGGGAGTGGTTCCGGCAGGCTCTGTCTGCGATGAATTTCTCAGCTCGATGGAAATATTCCCAACTCTATGTAATGCGGTTTCAGTTAGGCCACCCCAGGGAGTATTGCTCGACGGTTTCGATATGAAGGCCGTGCTGGCGGGCAGGCAGAAATCACTTCGCAAAGAGATGTTCTGGCAGCGCCGGGGAGATAAAGCAGCTCGTGTTGGAAACTATAAATGGGTCGAATCATCACGCGGCTCCGGTTTGTTCGATCTGTCCTCGGATATCGGTGAACAGCAGGATTTATCGAAGGAAAAGCACGACTTGCTCGAAAAGCTCAAATCCCGTTTCGTAGCGTGGCAAAACCAAATGGCCGAGACTGAACCACGCGGACCCTTTAAGAATTTCTGAGAGAAATAAGTATAAGGTACCCGGATAACGCCCCATCATGCATTGTCTGCTAACTGCAAAAGACTGATAACCAAATAATGAATTAGAAGATAAAGCCATGAAAAAGAATCTGTTACTTGTTTTACTGACTGCCGTCACTCTTAGTATGGATTTTAATACGGTGCGGGCGAAATACGAATCCGGGCCCACCATAGGCAGGCTGCGCGTGATCATGTCGACGGACTTTCCACCAATAGGTGTTGTCAAGGAAGGCAATGTACCAAACACTCAAAAAAGCGATCCGGATGATATGCAGTCGATGGTCCGTTTCCTGTTATATTCCAATGAGTTTGACGTCGAAGGATTGATTGCTTCGGCGGGGACCTTTGCCATGGAAGCTCATAAGAAAAATATTCTGTCCGTACTCGACCAATACGAGAAGGTGTATGAGAACTTGAAAACACATGATCCCGACTATCCTACGGCTGACTACCTGCGTTCAGTCACCTTCGAGGGCAAGGGTAATAATCATGGTATCAATATTAAATGGGGGCGCAATAAACAACCCTACACTGACATTATTGGCAAGGGCATGGACAGTGAGGCTTCCAATGCGATTATTGCAGCCGCGGATAAACCTGATCCACGGCCGATATGGATTGGCATCTGGGGCGGTCCGCGAGAGGTTGCCCAGGCCATTTGGGATGTGAAGAATACACGCAACGAAGAAGAGTTCAAGGCCTTTATCAGCAAGCTGCGTGTCTTCTTGATCGCTTACCAGGACGCTACGCACGGGTGGCTGATGGACGAATTCCCTGACTTGTTTATTATCGACTCGAGAAAGACTTACCAAGGGATGTTCGGTGGCCATGATCCGATTTCAAACCTGGCCTGGGTAAATGAGAATGTTCGTAATAACCACGGACCTCTCTGTGATGTGTACCCGCATGAAGGGATGGGATGCACCGGGGTATGCGAAGGGGATTCTCCTACGTTCCTGTACCTGGTCAGCGCAAATCGCGGGATCAACGACCCCGAAGATCCCACCCAGCCCAGTTGGGGTGGACAATACAAACACAAGGCCAATACGAATCATTATGTTGATGGGCCCGGTGCATCTAGTATCTCCAGGTGGCGTAAGGACTACCAGAAGGAGTTTGCAGAACGCGCAGACTGGTGTATAGAGACACCTCCTGCAAAACTCAAACCACGGTTAGTTGTACTAACCGACATTTCCACATGGGAAACCGATGACCATGAATCGTTGATCCGGCTCCTTGTTCATGCCGACATGTTTGAGATCGAGGCTCTTATATTATCAACCGGCTATAGTATTGATACCTTAAACGATTCTACTAAGAGTGGTTTTATCAATTTAATTCATGGTGCTGTTGATGCATACGAAAAAGATTTACCCAACCTGATGAAACGCTCCAATCAGGTTGGACATGAACTCGATGATTCCAGACAGGAAATCGGATACTGGCCGAGTGCGCAATATTTGAGAGACCGTACCATGACCGGCAGCCGGAATAGAGGGAAACAGTTCATAGGAGATGACAATGACTCCCTCGGAAGCAACCGGATTATTGAGCTGATCAATGAGGATGACGACCGTCCAGTTTGGGTAACCGTCTGGGGAGGCGGGAACACAGTCGCCCAGTCAATTTACAGGGTAAAGAAAGATCGAACCGTAGAGGAATTTAAATCCTTCCTGCATAAAATCCGCGTCTATACCATAACGGACCAGGACAGAACCTACACCGGAGCTGAACCTCTTAGTTATAGCTCTCACGGTTGGATGCGCAGTGAAGCTGGAAGCGATCTTCTGTTTATCTGGGATGAATGTGCCTGGAAAGCTCATAATGGTACTGGGAAAAGCAACTGGGACCAGTATGAAACACATATCCAGGGCCATGGCTACCTGGGCAGCCAATATCCTAAATACAAATATGGAGTTGAAGGTGACACTCCTTCTTTCCTTTATCTGATGCCCACCGGACTCAATAATCCGGAAGATCCGGGCCAATGCAGCTGGGGTGGAACTTTTAGAGGGGATCCAAACAATTTGTGGAAAGAAAGCAGTTCTTGCAGGTCGTTTTTTGACCATTTCTACCCGGCGGCCTTTAAGAATTTTGCAGCCCGGATGGACTGGGTAAAGGATGGCGCAGGCAACCGGAATCCGGTCATTGTCCTTGATGGTGACGACGGCATAAACGTTCTGACGAAAACTCCCAAGCAAGGCACAAAAGTCACACTCGATGCTTCCAAAACGTATGATCCGGATGGTGATAATCTGAAGTTTAATTGGTGGATTCAATCTGATACGGGGACCTACCCTGGGAATGTCAATATCTCAAACAGCAGCTCGAGTATCGCCACGGTCAATGTACCGTCCGAATCCTCGGGCAAGAGTTTTCATGTGATATGTGAGGTGATAGATGACGGGTCGCATAATCTTTCCGATTACCGCAGAATCATCTTTGGGCCTGTGCAGTGATTTTTTGACTTTCTGCGGCTGTAGAGAAGATCCGAGACAATATTGACAGGATGCTAACTCCGGAAAACTGACAATTAAATACTGATATGTGAGGTGAAATTATGAAAAAAAATTTGGTTGTTATTGTACTGGCTGTTATGGTTTTTAGTATTAGTTCAAATCCTGCTGGGGCGGCTGATATGGTCTTCGAGGTGGAGAACCTTGAACTCTCAAACGCGGAAGTTCGAGACCTTAACGGAGCCAGCCGCAAAATCGTAGCGTTCGATGCTACAAGCGCAGAAGCAAAAGGTGAAGTGGAATTGGATCGCGGAGTGTATAGAGTGTATCTTATTATGTATGCCCCGGATCCAGAGCAAGACGCGGTCTATGTTAAGATCGGGGAGACCCAGGAGCGGATCTATCCCGCAATACACGCCACTCTCACTGAATCGGAGTCGTTCTCTGTCAATATCCTGGAAAAGAAGAAGTACCCAATCTCGATCACATGCGGCGAAACCGGCGTACTCCTGGACAGGCTTGTTATCCAGTTCGTCTCAGGTCAAGTCGTAACCGAACCAGTTGAAGATGTGCCTAGCCCTGCTGTTGCCATACCTGTGCAGCTGGCGAATATCGAACCCGGTTCCATGGATGGCAGGCCGCGGGTAATTGCGACATCGGACGGCGAAATTGACGACGAGTGTTCGATGGTCCGATTCCTGCTATATGCCAATGAATGGGACGTTGAGGCAATTATCACATCGAGTTCGCAATACCACTGGCACGGACACAGGTGGGCCGGGGACGACTGGGTCCAGCCGTATCTGAATGCCTACGCGCAGGTTTATCCGAATCTTATCAAGCATGATCCCCGCTATCCCACACCTGATTACCTGCGGGCTCGTACGCTGCTGGGAAATGTTAAAGCCGAGGGCGAAATGGATATGGTCACCGCCGGTTCACAATACATCGTAAAAGTCCTGCTGGACGAAAGGGACGACCAGCCGGTATGGCTCCAGGCATGGGGTGGTCCAAATACCATCGCGCGGGCACTGAAAACTATCGAAGAAGAGCATCCGGATAAAATGTCTTACGTGGCGAAAAAGATCCGCTTCTTTTTTATCTGGGAGCAGGATTCCACCTATCAGGATTACATCCGGCCGCATTGGGGCAAGTATAACATCCCGACGATTATCTCCGACCAGTTCCTGGCCATTGCCTATCATTGGAACGAGATCATTCCCGAAGAAAAACACAAATTCTTTTCCGCCACGTGGATGAAGGAACATATCCTGGAGAACCATGGTCCCCTGTGCGCGTTGTACAAAGCGCATGACGACGGGCGTTTCAGGTCCGAGGGTGATTCACCTTCCTTCCTGCATACGATTGTGACCGGATTGCGCAGCATGGAGTCGCCCGGCTGGGGTGGTTGGGGCGGTCGTTATTTTAGAGTTCGCGAAAACACCTGGCTCGATCCTGTGCAGGAGCCGGGGTATCAGTATCCCGAGGGGCGATGGTACACCTCAACAGCCTGGGGACGCCAGCGTCTGCGAAAGAATATCCAAAACGACAAGGAACTCGTGGCGTATCTAAAACCCATCTGGCGCTGGACCGATGCGTTCCAAAATGATTTTGCAGCGCGGGCCGACTGGTGCGTGAAATCTTATGACCAAGCCAATCACGCGCCGGTAGTGAAGCTCGCCCATGCCCTTGACTTAAAAGTCCGGCCCAGGGAAAAGGTGTCACTGAGCGCAAAAGGAACCATGGATCCCGACGGCGACGAATTGACCTACCGATGGTGGCTGTATCAGGAAGCAGATACCTATGAGGGAACCATTAAAATCAAGGACGCCGGGAAACAGGATGCCTCATTCAAGGTGCCCAGCTATGTCGGTGAAGGGAAAACCATCCATATCATCTGTGAAGTGACGGATACCGGCACACCGCCACTGATCCGTTATCAACGTGTGATCGTTGAGATTGAATAGCATAATCAAGCGTCAAACAAGTCAATAAAAATATGAACAAAGGGGTAAGAATGAAATTGGCAAACGTTAAAAAATCAGTTTTACTGTCTGTTTTATTAGTGTGTTTTACGAGCACTGTTTATTCCCGGCAGATAGCCTTCCCCGGCGCAGAAGGATATGGAAAATTTGCTGCCGGTGGACGCGGCGGCAAGGTTTACGAAGTCACTACCCTAAATAGCTCCGGCCCAGGCAACCTGGGTGAGGCGATTGGAGCATCAGGACCAAGGACTGTCGTGTTTAAAGTTTCAGGCACCATTGAGGGTAATTTCAATATTAGAAATGACAATATTACTATCGCCGGACAGACCGCACCGCCAGACGGCATTTGCATTAAAGGAAATCTTGGGATTAGTGCCAACGACGTGATCATCAGGTATATCCGCGTAAGGGCAAATCCCACGGTTGAAACTGACGCAATAGGCGGCAGGTACCATAAGAACATTATCCTGGATCATGTGTCGGCCAGTTGGAGCAGCGATGAGGTGATGTCACTTTACCATAATGAAAACGTCACCATTCAATGGTGCATGATCACCGAAGCTTGCGCCAAAGCCGGTAGCGGGCATAGATTTGGCGGTATCTGGGGAAACCAATATGCTACCTATCATCACAACCTGATCGCACACAACGACAGCCGCAATCCGCGGTGGGCCTCCGGTTGCGGATTCAACGATTACAGAAACAATGTGCTGTACAACTGGGGATATCAAAGTAGCTATGGTGCGGAAGCACATCAGCCGGGCGACAGGCGCAACCCGCCGATTGAATTTTCCACCATCAACATGGTCGCCAACTATTACAAGGCGGGGCCTGCAACGGCGAGCGGGGTGAGGGACCGGATTGCCGAACCTTCGTCACGTTCCAGTGACGACAAGGGCAGTTGGTACGTTGCCGACAATGTGGTCGTGGGCTATCCCGCGGTGACAGCCAATAACCGGCTGGGAGTAGACGGCAGCGAATTCATTCAACTCAATGCCCCGTGGGATGCCATGCCTATTAATCAGCAAATCCCGGAAGATGCCTACAAAACGGTTCTTGAATACGCAGGCTGCTCGTTTCCCAATCGTGATGCCATCGATAAACGTATTATTGAAGAGGTTCGCACCGGCACGGCAAAACATGGTAATAACGGTATTATTACTACCCCGAGTGATGTCGGCGGCTGGACGGAGCTGCGCTCCACGGCAGCGCCACCGGATTCAGACGGTGATGGCATGCCTGACGCATGGGAAAGCAAGTTCGGACTCGATCCCAAAGACTCTAGCGGCAACACGCAGGACAAGGACGGCGACGGCTACACCAACCTCGAAGAATACCTCAATGGTACTGATCCGACCGTGTTTGTGGACTATACCAAGATCGAGAACAACATAAACACACTGAAGTAAGCATTTGTGTTTGACTCTCTGGAAGCAAGAACCATGAAGAGCTCAGCTCTTTTTTGTATCTTCTGATCATGCTGTGTTTTTACCTCCACTGCTGGATATATGCACAGATGATCACCGAACATACTCAGCGTGAGCATTCTTTGCTTGACAATGTCGATGGATATTTGTAAGATTCTCTATGAACTCTAGTTATATCAATGAGGTGATGTATGCAGATAAAGTTGCAGTTCCTCGGGGCCGCCCAGAACGTGACGGGGTCCCGTCATCTTCTTCAGGTCAACGGCACGAGGATTCTGGTCGATTGCGGACTCTATCAGGAGCGGCAGTTTAGAGCACGAAACTGGGAGCCTTTTACTTGTCCGCCCGAGAGTCTGGATGCCGTTCTTTTGACACATGCCCATCTCGACCATTGCGGCTTGTTGCCTAAGCTGGTCAGAGAAGGATTTAAAGGTAAGATATATTGTACCGAAGCCACCGCCGAGATTGCAAAGATCATACTGCTGGATTCGGCTCACCTGCAGGAAGAGGATGCCGAGTACAAGCGCAAAAGACATAAGCGGGAAGGGCGAAAAGGCCCACATCCGGTTGTACCGCTTTATACGACCACCGACGCCGAGTCTTGTTTTCCGCTGTTTTCACATGTGAAATATAAACAGCCTGTCGATATCGGCGACGGCATCGAGGCGACATTTTGCGATGCCGGCCACGTTCTCGGCTCTTCGATTATCAAAGTTAATATCAACCGGAACGGGCAAAATACATCGGTTATATTTTCCGGAGATATTGGCAGACCGGACAGGCCGATTGTACATGATCCTTCTATTGTCGAAAAGGCCGATTATGTACTGGTCGAATCTACGTACGGCAATCGTGTGCATTCGGGGCCGGAAGATACTAAAAAAATGATTGCCGAGGTAATAAATTCGACCAGACAGGCAGGAGGAAACATTATTGTCCCGAGCTTCGCGCTCGAAAGGTCGCAGGAACTTTTATATTATATTAACGAGCTGCTGGTCGAAAAAGCAATACCGCCGTTAATGGTTTTTCTCGACAGCCCGATGGCTTCGCGCATCACAAAGGTTTTTCAGGAACACAGCGATTTGTACGATGACCAAATGAACGAGTTTATCAGGCGCAAGAAATCACCTTTTGAGTTTCCGGGGCTGAAAATGGCCGGAACGAGCATCGAATCGAAGGCCATCAACAATATCAGGGGCACGATTATGGTTATCGCAGGCTCGGGTATGTGTACCGGCGGGAGAATAAAGCACCATCTGGTTAATAATATTACGAAATCTGAGAATACGATAATGTTCGTCGGCTACCAGGCGGTCGGCACGCTCGGCAGAAGAATAGTGGACGGCGAAAAAGAGGTGCGTATTCTTGGCAAAGAATATCCTGTTAATGCTAGGGTTGCCCGGATAAACGGCTTCTCAGCGCATGCGGATAAACAGGAGCTGCTCGAATGGTTGAGCGGATTAAAAAGGCCGCCCCGGCAGGTTTTTGTTGTGCACGGTGAGTCTGAAAGTGCAAGCGAGTTCGGCGACTACCTTAGAGAAAAAACCGGCTGGCAGGTAGCTGTACCGGCTTATCAGGATGAAGTTGTCCTCGATTAGTATTTCGTTTTTAATGATCGTAAGTTTTATGCAATCGATTAAGGATTTTAATATGAAAACTGTATATTTTTCCACGCTAATATTAATCTGCATATTAACAATTTTATCATCGGCACAAAGTGTAACCCTTACCGTTGATCCGGACCAGGTTGTTTCTGAGATTGACAATAAGATATACGGTCATTTTCTCGAACACATCTATCACTCGGTTAACGGCGGCCTTTGGGGCGAGCTGATTTGGAACAGGAGCTTCGAGCAGAATAAGCTGGGACAGTGGATGGTTCGTGATGACACCATTGCCCAGGAAAGTATGGGCACGAACGTGCGGCTGACCTTTGGCGATCCTGGCTGGCGCGATTATGAATATACGCTCGAAGCTAAAAAAACAGGTGGTCAGGAAGGATTTTTGATTCTGTTTCGGGTCAAAAACGAAGATGACTTCTACTGGTGCAATCTCGGCGGATGGGGCAATGTCAGGCACGCAATCGAGCGGGGCAATAAAGGCCGTGGTCGCTGGGGTACCGTTGGCCCATCTGCGCAGGGGAGAATCGAGCGAGACAAGTGGTACGAGATTAGAATCCACTGCGAAGGCCCGAAGTTCGATATTTGGCTCGATGGCGACAAAATAATCGAATTCACAGATGGACAGAATGCTCACTTGGCCGGATGCGTCGGGATAGGCACATGGGCGACTCAGGCTGTATTTAGAAATATCAAGGTCAAATTGCTTGACGGAAAGAGTTTATACGAAGGCATCCCCGATAATCTGACAAATCAGAATACGGCAAGCTTCTGGCAGGCTTATGGTGGGGCAGAGGCATATCTCGATCGTACAATGCCATTGAATAGTCGAACTTCTCAGAAGATTATAACCGGCCGTGACGGGGGCGGGTTGTGGCAGGAAAATCTTTGCATCCGCTCCGGTGAATCTTATGAAGGTTCTGTATGGCTAAAGGGCGAAGCGCCCGATGGAATGGTAGTTCGACTTTTCGGTGAGGATGGAAAGCAGGTTGAAACAGTAATCGGCAGGCCCTCTTCAGACTGGCGGCAGCACAGCTTCATCCTCAAGCCGGATTGGTCGTCTGACAACGCCTCGCTCAGCATCGGCTCAAAAGCCAGAAGCGAAATCTGGATCGACCAGGTCAGCCTGATGCCGAAGAGCTGGAAAGAGAACGGCGGTTTTCGTCCCGACCTGCTCAAGGCCGTCGCAGACCTCAAGCCTCCCGTCATCAGATGGCCCGGCGGATGTTTCGCCTCGTCATATCAGTGGAAGAACGGCATCGGCCCCCAGCACAAGCGTTTGCCTCATCCGAGAGAAATCTGGGATGACCTCGATGTTTACAGCTTCGGCACTGACGAGTTTGTAAGAATGTGCCGTGCCGTCGGGGCCGAGCCTTTGATTGTTGTAAATATCGGTTCGAGAAACTGGAACAACGACGCCGAAACGCATGACTACACGCAGGACATTCTCGACTGGATCGAATACTGCAACGGCCCGGCCGACTCGAAGTGGGGCAAGGTCCGCGCTGAAAACGGCCATCCCGAGCCGTATAATGTAAAATTCTGGGAAATTGACAATGAGACGTGGCACACTCCGGCACGACAATATGCCGAAGAAGTCTTGAGACTCGCTCCACTGATGAAAAAGATTGATCCTTCTATCAAGCTGCTCGCCTGCGGAAGCGGCGGAATGGGAAGGCGTAATCCTAACGGTATGCCATACAACCGCACTGTAATTGAAAGATGCGCCGGAGTGCTGGATTATATCAGCATACATCATTACGAGAATCCCAACCGGTTTGCTGAAGGACCGCGCAATTACGAACAATTTTTCCGGGAGCTCGGCGGGATTATAAAATCTTCGAACAATCCGTCTCTGAAAATCTACGTCTCGGAGTGGAACGCTCAAAGCACCGATTGGCGCACCGGTTTGTATTGCGGCGGCCTGCTCAACGCCTTCGAGCGATGTTCCGATATCCTGACAATGGCCGGACCGGCGCTTTTCCTTCGCCATGTCTCGGCCAGCGCGTGGGACAATGCGTTTATTAACTTTGACAATTGCACGTGGTATCCTGCCCCGAATTATGTGGTTATGAAATTATGGCGTGAACATTATGCTCCTTATCGTATCGAAGTTACCGGCGATTCAGGCCCGCTTAATTGTGTGGCGACAAAATCGAAAGACGGCAAGAAGCTTTATTACAAGGCGGTCAATCCCGGCTCCGAGCCGGTTTCAATCGAGTTAGTAATCAAAGGCACCAAGCCGATAACCTCCACAAGGATGCAATTAGTTACCTGTGATTCGTTGAGTTCAAGAAATACGCTGGAAGAGCCGAATCGAATACGCCCTGTGCCGGCCAAAGCGGAGAATGCAGGAGAATCGATTAGGTTTAAACTGCCGGCCTATTCAGCCGCTGTTGTATCTGTAATTCGTTGACCGGTTAAGTTATTCATAAGTTTTCTTATAAGGAAAATTAAAATGGGAAGAAGTCTGATATTTTTTTTAGTATTTTTCGTGACAGCATGTCTCTCGATGACGGCTGTGGCGAATGAAGCGATTTGGATCGAAGGCGAGGATTATGATAATTCTACTTTCGTTGAAACGCGGGGTGCCGGGTCGTGGTACCATAACGATAAAATTTCAAAGGACCTTTTGTCGCCTGGCGAGCCGGGTGTTTCCGAAGGCGATTGGCATTCTCATTACACGAGCAATGATTACCACGATTCCGGCACAGCAACCTACAGCCTAAATGTCACCGAAGGCGGTAACTATTCGTGGTGGATTCGACTCAATCCGTTTCGTAACAGCAACGGCGGGGCCGATTACGGCTACAGCATCGACGACGGCTCCTGGCGGCGTATCGACTTGTCGTATGTCACCAATAGACTCGACCTGGTTGATCCCGGCATTGATATACGCTTTATTGCCTGGACGTACGGAGGTTCGGTCGATTTTACGCCCGGAACACACACACTTAAGGTGCGCATCTCGGACCGTGATGGGGCCGATGAGCAGGGTCACGGCGGGATTGATGCGATTGCTTTTGCCAATTTTCCCTGGGCGCCGGCCGGTGTTGTTCGGCCCGACCCTAATCCGCCGGCCCCAGGGCCGGATGAATGGTTTATGCTGATGGCAGGGCCGGACCGGCATTCTCCGGATTCGATTATCGATATGAGTCATCT
>Ga0207752_1000659_pt1 | contig 16126 bp, 15 predicted proteins | sample Pon2CUnioCityCA_6_FD_187272 | JGI IMG/M metagenome (GOLD analysis project Ga0207752, IMG submission 187272) | Marine sediment microbial community from Union City, CA, USA - Pond 2C Sediment 2 (SPAdes) | ecosystem: Environmental > Aquatic > Marine > Intertidal zone > Salt pond sediment ...
TAGCGCCAGGACGTTCGCAGGGATTGTGGCGCCGATCACGCCCCTGAACCGCCTCTTGAAACCTGGCGAACGGGGCTTCTGTCAAAGACTCATCAGGGGCTGGCCCGGCGACAAATACCGGGGGTTGGCGGGGCTGAGCCCCCAAGACGCATCGAAGTACGCGAAAACCGGATGAGCCCTATTTCCTTCGGGCTCTTCGTGCCCTTCGCGGTGAGATATCCCTTTTCCCGTATCTCGCTTATTTCGCGGTTGAAACTGCCGCCTCCAGCCGGGGCCATGCTGGCCGTCTGCCGGCGGTCGCGGCTGTCAAGTTGGCGTGCCGGGCCCGGGCGGGATGCCGGAATTGGCACCCCTCTGCCATGTGAGGGCGGAATGCACAAGCCGATGGTGGAATCCGGCAATGACGCAACTTCTTATCTTGCAAGGACTTGTGCGATTGGCGGCAAATTCAGCCGGCGTTGGGCGGGTCTCTGGTATATCGTTTGCACGGAAGCTTCACTTATGCGACAACTATCGACAATACCGTTTGTAACGCATGCAGATTAAGGAGGCACGCAATTATGGCAGTGAAACAATTAGCGTTTGAAGGGGAGGCACGGGCCCGCCTGCTGACCGGGGTGGAGAAGCTGGCGACGGCGGTCAAGGCGACGCTGGGACCGCGCGGACGCAATGCCGTCATCGATAAGAGCTGGGGCGGCCCGACCGTCACGAAGGACGGCGTGACCGTGGCCGAGGAGATCGAGCTGACGGATAAGGCCGAGAACCTGGGGGCGAAGCTCGTAAAGCAAGCCGCCAGCAAGACTTCCAAAATCGCCGGCGACGGGACGACCACCGCGACCGTGCTGACCGAGGCGCTCTACAGGGAAGCGTATAAGAACCTGACGGCGGGGGCCGACGCTATGGCACTGAAGCGCGGGATGGAAGCGGCGGCGAAAGCCGTGACGGACAAGCTCGCGACGCTGGCCAAGCCGGTGGATATCGCCAAGACCGACGATATCATCAACGTCGCGTCCGTTTCCGCCAACAACGACCGCGAAATCGGCAAGATCATGGCCCAGGCCTTTCAGCGCGTGGGCCGCGATGGCGTCATTACGGTCGAGGAGGGCAAGAGCTTCGAGACCACCGTCGAGTTCGTCGAGGGTATGCAGTTCGACCGCGGGTATCTGTCGCCGCACTTCGTGACCGACCCCGACAAGATGGTCGTGGAGCTGGACAAGCCCTACATCCTCGTCCACGAGGAGAAGATCAGCAACGTCGCCAAGCTAATCCCGCTGCTGGAGCAGGTGGCCCAGTCGAAGCGGCCCCTGTTGATTATCTCGGAGGACGTCGAGAGCGAGGCGCTCGCGACGCTCGTGGTCAACAAGCTCAAGGGCGTCCTGAAGGTCGCGGCGGTGAAGGCCCCCGGCTACGGCGATCGGCGTAAGGCCATGCTCCAGGATATTGCGGTGCTGACCGGCGCCGAGGCCATCGTCAAGGACCTCGGGATTGAGCTGGACAAGGTCAGCCTCGCGCAGCTCGGCCAGGCCCGCAAGGTCACGATCGACAACGACAACACGACGATCGTGGAAGGGACCGGCGGCCAGGACGCGATCAACGGCCGAATCAAGCAGATCAAGGCGGAAATCGAAATCACCACGAGCGATTACGACCGCGAGAAACTCCAGGAACGACTCGCCAAACTGACCGGCGGCGTTGCCCAGATCAACGTCGGCGCGGCCAGCGAAGCGGAGATGAAAGAGAAGAAGGCCCGCATCGAGGACGCCTTGCACGCGACGCGTGCCGCGATCGAGGAAGGCATCGTCCCGGGCGGCGGCGTGGCGCTCGTACGCTGCATCGACGCCGCCGATTCCGTGAAACTCAAGGGCGACGAGAAGACCGGCGCCGAGATTCTGGCCAAGGCTATGCGGACGCCCTGCTACTGCATCGCTGAGAACGCCGGCGCTATCGGGCATATCGTGGTCAACACGATCCAGCAGGGCCGGGGCGCCTTCGGGTACAACGCCGACACCGACACCTACGAGGACCTGGTCGAGGCCGGCGTCATCGATCCCGCGAAAGTCACGCGCATCGCCCTGCAGAACGCCGTCAGCATTGCGGGTCTGCTGTTGACCACCGACTGCCTTGTGACCGAGAAGCCCACGCCGAAAGAAGAGATGGGCCCGGGTGGTCCCGGCGGCCCGGGCATGGGTGGCATGGGTGGCATGGGTGGCATGGGCGGCATGGGCGGCATGGGCGGCATGGACATGATGTAAAGCGTCGGCGGCGTCGACGAAGAAATCAGCCTATGGAGTCGACTATGAGCAAGACAGAACCCAAGCAACGGATTGTCGTGGGCCTTGCGGCACTGAGCGTGCTGCTCGCCCTGAGCGTGGCCGGCTGCGGCGAGAGCCTCCGGTTCAGTCGGGCCGAGACGAAGACAATGACGAAGGGCGATCGCATGGACTGGTGGCGCGACGCCCGGTTCGGCCTTTTCGTTCACTGGGGGGTCTACTCGGTCCCGGCCGGGACGTACAAGGGCGAACGGATTGACGGCATCGGCGAGTGGATCATGCATCACGGCCGCATTCCGGTCGCGGAGTACGAGAAGTTCGCCGGTGCCTTCAATCCTACCGCGTTCGATGCGGATGAATGGGTGCGCCTGGCCAAGAAGGCGGGCATGAAGTACATCGTGATCACAAGCAAACATCACGATGGCTTCTGCCTGTGGGATTCGAAGGTCACCGACTGGGACATCATGGACGCGACGCCCTTCGAGCGTGACATCCTGAGGGAGCTGTCGCAGGCCTGTCGCAGAGAGCGCATCAAACTCTGCTTCTACCACTCGATCATGGACTGGCACCATCCCGACGCCCAGGCCCCCTTCTACCCGAACTACAACGATACGAACCGGTCGAACCCGAACTTCGACCGTTACGTCGAGAGCTACCTCAAGCCGCAGCTCGCCGAGCTGCTGACGAATTACGGGCCCATCGGCGTGCTCTGGTTCGACGGCGAATGGATCCAGGACTGGACCGAGCCCAAGGGCAAGGCCATGTACGACTACGTCCGCAGCCTCCAGCCGGCGATCCTCATCAACAATCGCGTCGGCAAAGGCCGCAAGGGCATGGAAGGCCTGAGCAAGAGCGATGAGTATGCCGGCGATTTCGGCACGCCGGAGCAGCAGGTGCCCCCGGAGGGCCTGCCCGGCGTCGACTGGGAAACCTGCATGACCATGAACGACACGTGGGGCTTCAAGTCCTACGATGACAACTGGAAGTCGAGCGAGGACCTGATCCGCCAACTCGTCGATATCGCCAGCAAAGGCGGCAACTTCCTGCTGAACGTCGGCCCGACGCCAGAGGGACTCATCCCGCGGGAGAGCGTCCGGCGTCTGGAGGACATGGGCAAGTGGATGGCCGTCAACAAAGAGAGCATCCATGGCACAACGGCCAGCCCGATCGGCCGGCCCAAATGGGGTCGCTGCACGGCGAAAGGCAGGAAACTCTACCTGCACGTCTTCGACTGGCCTTCGAACGGCAAGCTCGTCGTGCCGTTCTCCAGGGAGCAGGTGGCCCAGGCGTATCTGCTGGCGAACGAAAGACGGGTGGGGGTGGCGGCCGGAGGCAAGGAGGCGGTTATCATCCTGCCCAACCAGGCCCCCGATCCCGTCGACAGCGTCATCGTACTCGTACAAAAAGAAAACTGAACGATTACAGGATTATCTGTTGGAGAAGGAGTAACACAGTATGAAACTCAGACCATTGGATGACAGAGTGGTGATTAAGCCGTTGGAAGCCCAGGCAAAGACCGCCGGCGGCATCTTCCTGCCGGACACGGCCAAAGAGAAACCCCAGATCGGCAAGGTCATCTGGGTCGGCCCGGGAAAAGTCCAGGACGACGGCAAGCGGGCCCCCGTCTCCGTCAAGAAGGACGATGAGGTCATCTACGGCAAGTACATGGGCAACGAGGTCGAGATCGACCGTGAGAAGTACGTGATCGTCCGCGAAAGCGACCTTCTCGGCATCGTGGAGAAGTAACACGCCAACAGAGCCGATCGGGAAGGATCGGAGTGACGATTTTTTAGAGGAAACGAAAGATGGCAAAGCAATTGATGTTTGACGATAGCGCACGAACCGAGCTGCGGGAGGGCCTCAAGCAGTTGGCCGCCGCGGTCAAGGTGACGCTCGGGCCGACCGGCCGAAACGTCGTGCTGCACAAGAGCTGGGGCTCCCCGAAGGTCACCAAGGACGGCGTCTCGGTCAGCAAGGAAATCGAGTTGCCCGAGCCGTTCAAGAACATGGGCGCCAAGATGGTCAATGAAGTCGCCAGCAAGACCTCCGACGTGGTCGGCGACGGGACGACGACCTCGATCGTGTTAGCCGAGGCGATCTACCTGGAAGGCCTGCGGCACGTGGCGGCGGGCGCCAATCCCATGGCGATCAACCGCGGGATCAGCAAGGCCGCCGACATCGCCGCCAGCTTCATCAAGGACGTCAGCGTGCCCGTCAAGGGACACAGTGACATCGCCAAGGTCGCCACGATCAGCGCCAACAACGACGCGGAAGTGGGCGCCAAGCTGGCCGATGCCTTTGACGCCGTCGGCAAGGAAGGCGTCATCGAGATCGAGGAAGGCAAGGGGCTCGAGACCGAGCTGGAGGTCGTCGAGGGCATGCAGTTCGATCGCGGGTATATCTCCCCCTACTTCGTGACCGACCCCGAGACCCTGGAGGCCACGTACGAGGACGCCTGCATCCTGCTGCACGAGAAAAAGATCTCGAACATCCGAGAGTTCATCCCGCTGCTCGAGAAGATCGTCCACACGGGCAAGCCCCTGCTGATCGTCGCGGAAGACCTCGAGGGCGAGGCCCTGGCGGCACTGGTCATCAACCGCCTGCAAGGCGTGCTGAAGGTCTGTGCCGTGAAGGCCCCCGGCTTCGGCGACCGGCGCAAGGCCATGCTCGAGGACCTGGCGATCTTGACCGGCGGCCAAGTCATCACCGAAGACCTCGGCATCAAGCTGGAGCACGTCGAGCTGTCTCAGTTGGGCCAGGCCAAGAAGATCGTCGTCACCAAGGATGATACGACGATCATCGACGGCGGCGGCAAGAAGAAGGACACGCAGGCCCGCTGCGATCAGATCCGCGCGCAGATCGAGAGGACGACGAGCGACTACGATCGCGAGAAGCTGCAGGAGCGGCTGGCGAAGCTGACGGGCGGCGTCGCCGTCATCAAGGCCGGGGCGCCGACCGAGACCGAGATGAAGGAACGCAAGGACCTGCTCGACGACGCCCTGCACGCGACGCGAGCGGCGGCCGCCGAGGGCGTCGTGGCCGGCGGCGGTGTCGTCTTCCTGCGGGCAATCAAAGAGATTGAGAAGGGCCGCGCCAAGGCCAGAGGCGATGAGAAGATTGGCTTCGACATCGTCATGCGTGCCCTGCGTGCCCCGACCACGCAAATCGCGGACAACTCCGGCGAGCAGGGCGAAGTCGTTGTCGCCGAACTGCTCCAGAGGCTGGAGAAAGAGAAGAACGTCGGCTATAATGCGAATGCCAACGAGTACGTGGACATGTTCAAGGCCGGCATCATCGACCCGGCCAAGGTGGCCCGCACGGCCCTGGAGATGGCCGCCTCGGTGGCCGGCCTGATGCTGACGACCAATGTCCTGGTCACCGAGTTGAAGGAGAAAGACGAAGAGCCGATCGCCGGCTCCGTCCGGTAGGGTAGGACCCCGGCGTGCGGCTCATTCGCCGTGGCACGACCGCTCAGGTCGTGCTCCGCATGGGCCCAAAGGATTCCCTGTGAGGTCTTTCGCTCTCCGGGAGTCTGAGAGCCTGTGCCACGACATGAGCCGCGCCGCCGGGATAGATGCTTATGGCCAAACGGGATTACTACGAGGTGCTGGGCGTGAACAAGAACGCCTCCGCCGACGACATCAAGCGCGCCTATCGGCGGATGGCGATCAAGTACCACCCGGACAAAAACCCCGACAACAAGGAGGCCGAGGCGAAGTTCAAGGAGTGCGCCGAGGCGTACGAGGTCCTCAGCGACGCGAACAAGCGCAAGCAGTACGACCGGTTTGGCCACGAAGGCCTCCGCGGGACCGGCATGCACGATTTCTCGCGGATGAACGTCGAAGACATCTTCAGCATGTTCGGGTTCGACGATTTCTTCGGCGGGATCTTCGGTGGCGGCGGCCGGCGCGCGAGCCGCCGGGGCGGCCCCATGCGAGGCTACGACCTCGAAACCGGTGTCGAGCTGACGTTGGACGAAGTCGCTCACGGCACCGAGAAGATGATCGAATTCACCCGGCAGGATCGCTGCCCCGACTGCGGCGGCAGCGGCGCCGCGAAGGGTACACAACCGACTCGCTGTCCTCAGTGCGGCGGCCGGGGCCAGGTCGCCCGAGGCGGCGGCTTCTTCCAGATGGTTTCCGCATGTCCACAATGCCACGGCACGGGCCATATCGTGCAGAACCCCTGCACCAAATGCCGAGGCAACGGACGCGTGCCGAAGAAGAGGACCGTCACCATCAAGATCCCGGCGGGCGTACACGAGGGCCAGGGCATCCGCGTCGCCGGCGAGGGCGAGCCCGGCCGCGACGGTGGGCCCAATGGGGACTTGTATTGCTACGTGCGAATCAAACCCCACGAGTTCCTGGATCGCGACGGAAATGACCTCATCGCCGTCGTCCCGATCAGCTTCACACAGGCGGCGCTCGGCGTGACCATCGAGGTGCCCAGTCTGAACGGAAGCCGGCAGCTCAAGATTCCCGCCGGCACGCAGTACGGGAGCACCTTTCGGATTCGCGGGCAGGGGCTGCCCGATGTGCGCACCGGCCGGACCGGCGATGAGATGGTCCACGTCGTCATCGAGACCCCGACCAATCTGAACGCCCGACAGGAGGAGTTGCTCCGGGAGTTCGCACAGACGGAAAACAAGCATGTCTCTCCGAAGTCGCACGGCTTCTTCGAGAGACTGAAGAGGCATTTCGGTAATCCCTCATGAAAGACAAGAACATACGACCGAAAGACGAAGAACGCGAGCAGCCGGAAGCAGCGCACCCGGCCGACGAGGAGCCCGACACGCTCCGGAAGGAACTCGAAACCGTCCGGAAGGAGAAAGACGACCTCCAGGACAAGCTGCAGCGCGTATGCGCCGATTACGCGAACTTTCAGAAGCGCGTCCCCAAGCAGATCAGCGATACGATGACGTACGAGAAGGAGAAGCTCATGCGGTCGCTTCTGCCGATCCTGGACAACTTCGACCACACGCTCAAGGCGCATTCGGCCGAGAGCACCGACGCGCTCGTCAAAGGTGTGGAGATCATCTACGGGCAGATGCTGGACATCCTCAAGTCACACGGGGTCGAGCAGATCGAAGCTGTGGGCGAGAGGTTCGACCCTCAGCGACACGAGGCGATGCTGCGCAGGGCTGAACCGGACCAGGACGACGAGACCGTCCTGGAGGAATTCCAGAAAGGGTACATGCTGAACGGCCGCGTCCTGCGGCCGAGCCGGGTCGTCGTCAACAAGGTGGCGACCGAGCCAACGCAACAGCCGCAAGAAGCTCCGCCAGAGGGCACGGACGCGCCGGAGGCCGCTTCAGAGCAGGAAACGGACGTGGAGTGACCATTATGCCTACCTACGCGTATGCGTGTCAGAAATGCGATCACGAGTTCGACGCGTTTCAGAGCATCACGGCCAAGCCGCTGCGAAAGTGCCCGGCATGTGGCAAAGCTTCCCTGAAACGCTTGATCGGGACCGGAGCGGGAATCATCTTCAAAGGCTCCGGATTCTACGCCACGGACTACCGCAGCGACGGCTACAAGAAGGCCGCCGAAAGCGACACCGGCGCCAAGGAAAAAACCGGCGACAAGAAAGAGACCAAGACTACGAGCGCGGCCACCCCGGCCGCCGGGGAAACGAAAAGCACCGCCGCCGAGAAAAAGAAATCCGCCTAATGGCCTCGGCACCGCGGCCGCAGCGGCACTTCCAGGGTCTTTCTCGCGGGACGTTCACGTTCCTGCGAGACCTTGGGCGCAACAACGACAAGAAGTGGTTTCAGGCCCATCGCCCCGTCTACGAACAGCATGTCCTGCAACCCCTGCGCGACCTCGTGAGCGATCTGACGGACTTCATGTTAGGGATCGACTTGTCTTTCGAGGTGGCGCCCGCTGTGGGCAAGACGATCTCGCGCATCTACCGCGACACCCGCTTCTCCCAAGACAAATCGCCCTTCCGCGACTGCATGTGGATCACGTTCAAGCGCTCGGGAAAGGATTGGGCCCGCTGGATTCCCGGCTACTTTCTGGAGATCAACCCCACGTGGTATCGCTACGGCCTCGGCTTCTACGACGCCGCCCCCGAACTGATGGCCCGGTTCCGGCAGCGGATCGACGAAGATCCCGAATCGTTTGCGAAGGCCGTCGCGTGGTTCGGCAAGCAGGAGGTATTCACTCTCGAGGGTGAGCGATACAAGCGTCCCATCGGTCAGGACAAGCCCGAGCCGATCCGCACGTGGTACTCATACAAGAGCTTCTACCTCTCGTGCAGCCGCAAGATCGACAAGGCCATTTTGTCGGCGCAGTTCGTCGATCAACTGCAGGAGCACTTCGGCATGGCGGCACCGCTATACCGTTACATCCAGCGAATCGCCGCCGAAACGCGCCACAGGCAACAGGGCTGACCGCGATCGATGCCGATGTGACCGCTGACAAATACGATCAGATCTTCAGATACGCCGTTAGACGCGTGTAGGGGCGCATCGAAACACGCAGGCGTCTCCCTGGCCTATCTCCGCCCAACCTCGCCGGGGCACGCTTCTACAACTGTCGATAGGCATCACGACGGTGTCGCACGTAGTAGACGGTCACTCGTCGACGGTCCTTATCCACCCCATATACGACGCGATAATCACCGACACGGATGCGATATAATTGCTGCGCCCCGGCCAGCTTAACCGACTGCCGAGGAAAGGGATTGTCCTGCAGGGCGTCCAGGCGTTCGAACACACGCCTCAATGCGGACGACGGCAGTGAGCGAAGGTCCTTCTCGACCGACGGCTTAACGATGACTTTATAGGAGGCCATCTGTCCTCAGTCTCTTCTTCATCTCGTCAAGGCTGACAGAACGTTCGTTGCGCCGTTCGGCGACCATCGCCAAGTCATGCAGGTCTTCCATCAACTCCTGATATCGCTTCAGGGAAATGATGACGGCGGTCTTCTTGCCGTTCGGGTCAACCACGTATTGTTCTTGAGCGGCCATCTACGCGTACTCCTTCAGGTCCGTTGCACGTCTGTCCATGCTTTATACACGACACGAGCCCGCACGTCCATTATCATATTCGCCTGGGCGAGACCGACGGGTGGGGCAATTCGCCGAGCTTCGTTCGCCGATACTTCCCAGCATCGTTTGAGTGGCCGGAGCGCATGAAACATGCGGGGCTATTTCACCAGGCGGGCGATTCGCTTGAATTGCGGATGCTGGGCGGTCTTGAGCAACTCGAAGAGGGCCATCTCCGCGCTGCTGACGTGGGTGCCCTCGGCGGCGAGCCTCGTCAGGGCGATCTGGCGGTTTCGCTCGGTCCTGGAGGAGACGGCGTCGGCGACGACCGTGACGTCGAAGCCTCGGGCCACCAGGTCCACTGCCGTCTGGTAGATGCAAACGTGGGTCTCGATGCCGCACAGCAGGACTTGCTTGCTCCCGAGCCTGCCAAGCTCCGCATTGAACCTCTCCGTGCCGCAGCAACTGAAGCTCGCCTTGTCGATCGGCTCATGGCCGGTCAGCAGCTCGGCGATTTCCGGGACGGTCGGCCCCAGCGCCTCGGGCGCCTGCTGGCACCACAGGATGGGCAGATCGAGGACCTTTGCCGCCTGGATGAGGATTGCGATGTTCTTGAAGAGGGCTTCCTTGTCGACCATGAGCTGAGCGAGCCTGCCCTGCACGTCAACGACAACGAGGCCGCAGTTGGGGATTTCGAGCATTCCGTTGCCTTCCTGTCAGAGTAGGGGAAAGCGCATCCGTGCGCCACACCCGGGTCACTCTACGTCCAGGAGTACAATTGTCAAGCTCGCATTGGGTTTTCCTTGGGGAGAAGCGAGAGTTGTATTCGTTGGATCATCCGGCTTGGTCATTCGGGGCTTCGGAATGCCGGCGAACGCCAACATGCTGCCGGTATCCTCACCGATCATCGCCAGGATTTCGTCGCCGGGGGTTTGCCTGGCGAGGTCGTTCATGACCGCGAACGCCTCAGCCGCCTCGACGGAGGCCTCCGTGCTGTTGCGGGCGATGATGCTGACGGTCTGGTCGGGCGTCACGGCTTCTACGGCCACCGGCCCCGGAGCATCCCCGGGCCGGTCCACGTACAGGGTCGCGGCCCCGGCACTCTGCCAGGCGCTGCTCAAAGAGGCCACCAGGCGATTGATGTTCTCGCGGGTGCCGACGATGTGATAGCGGCGTCGGTCTCCGGCCGCGCCGGACTCGGTTGAATCCGACAGCGCAACGTTCTCGATGGCCCGTCTGATAAACGCGTCCATGGAGGCAAATGAGGCCGTTCGCAACTCCAGCCGGCCCGAGAAGCCTGCATCCGCCACCACGGTCGGCGGCACAGCCGTCCAGTCGGGTCCGATCGGCTGCAGCCGTCCGGTATCTGTCGCAAACGGCGGGCTCTCCGGACCCGCAACGGGGGCCGCAATCTGATAAACCACCACACCCAGGACCCCCAGCAACGCGAACATCGCGGCGGCGGCCACCAACTTGCGGAACACCAAATGCAACGTCCCGGCCGACCGCCTCGGTGCAACCGGCTGCTCCTGCAGGAGCGTCCGCCGTTCCAGCGACAGCTTGATCTGCTCCATCATATCACTGGGGGCCTCCACCTGAGGCAGAGCCGTGAACAGCGTCCGACAGTTCTGAAGCTGTCGGAGCCGCCGGCCCACCTGCTGGTCGCGAGCCGCCATGCGCTGGACCTCCGTCCGCTGGCGGGGAGAGAGTTCTCCATCCATGAAGCTGCAGAGCAGCTCATCAAGATTCGGATTCGCTTTCATGTCAGCATGGCCTCCAGAACTTCTCTCAAATGGCTCCTGGCGCGGCTCAAACGGCTCCGAACCGTCCCGATCTCAATGTTCAGGACGTCGGCGATTTCGGCGTACGTCATGCCTTCGATATCACGGAGCACGACGACGGTCCGCTGTGGCTCCTCCAGTTGCAGCAGCGACTGGAGAGCCAGCGCACAGAGCTCGCGGCTCTGCGCCAGGACGGCCGGATCGACCGCCCGGTCATCGGTCAGGAACTCCTTCAGCAGTTGCCGCGTCTGGCCGTCAGGGGCCGGTTCTTCGGCATCCAGGGAACGGGGAGCGGTCCTGGCGCTTCGCTGGCAGTGGTTCAACGTAAGGTTGACCCCGATGCGAAAGAGCCAGGTATAAAAACTACTCCTTCCCTTAAACTTATCGATGCTCTCAATTACTTTGACAAACGTCTCCTGCGTAAGTTCCGCGGCATCGTCGGGGTTTCCGCACATTTTCAGGATGACGTTGTGGATGCGGTTCTGGTACTTGAGAATCAGCCGCTCCATGGCCGTCGTATCGCCGGCCTGAGACTGCTGGATCAGCACGGAATCGTCGATATGTATGCTTGCCGCCCTCAAATACACCGTTTCCCTCTCTATGGGATCAACCGCATGACGCACTCTCTTTCCAGGGGCAGCTCCCTGCGGCCGCCCCGAATCCATCGGGCAGGCGCAGAAACCCACCCCATCCCCCGCCTCACACCCTGAATAATGACCCTCGGGTACGCCTATCATGGCAGATTCGGGCGCTGCGGTCAACCCAATTCGGCGCGGTGCAGCACCGTCGGTGCGATTCCAGGAGTGATGATAGAGCAGCTCTCGATTCTATGGGGCATGGCAATCCGCGCAGTTTCCGAGGCTGGGGCGTTTGCCTGAGGCGCCGGGGAAGAAGAAGGTGTCCACGTCGTGGGCCATGACCCTCTCGATCTGCTCAAGCTGGGATTGACAGACAAACTCCGCCTCCACCATGCCCTGGGGCACGGCTGATCCGTCGAGCATCGGGTAGCCGTAGCTCATGACGTTCAACTGGATCGTGTCCGGCGTCGAGCCAAACCGCGAAAACGCCTTCATCGCCCAGTGGCCCGTGCAGAAGTCCTCGGCCGGGCAGATGCAGTCACTGAAGTCGTCTTCCACCCCGCGGCAGCCCGCGCCCACCGTCATCTGGAGCCGCACAGACCTCGAGTAGTTCTCGCAGCACAGCTCGCCCTGCCGGCACAGGTGGCCGTTCGACCATTGCTCGATCGGCTGGAGGTCCTCCTCCCACATGGCGGCCTCCTCCCGGCTTTGAAAGAACAGCTGGTAGACGCCGGGATCCATGACCCCTGCGCAAATCGGCTTGAAGACAAGGTCCCAAAAGAGCGACAGCTCGGCAGTCTCGCCCGTCTCCGGGTTCACGAGGTTCTTATGCGTCCTGTAGAACCTCTGCTGCCCCGGTTGGGGCGGCCCTTCCTCCGGACAGTTGATCATGCGCGCCAGATCGTAATCGATCCCATACTCATGATGATCCGGGAACGTGTGGGGAAGGCCCAGGTAGTGACCCACCTCGTGGGCAAAGACAAACTTGTTCTGAGTCGAATTGGGGTGAGCCATGTGATAGGACGACATGCCTATGATCCTCGAGTACCACGGATACTGACCGCCGTTGGACTTACCCTGGTTGATGTAGACGAGCATCTCGCCCTGGCGGCAGCAGTAGGTCCCGGCCCTCATCTGGGCCCAATACCGGGTCTCGGTCCTATCCTCCGGCAGCTCGAATCCCGCGCAACTGGCGATCTGCGGCCAATGAAGGGGCCAGACGAGCGCCGATTTCCAGATCTGCTCCGGCCATGTGTACGTGCCGGCGATCTGCTTGCCCTCCGAATTCAGAATGTAGGCCCCGTTGTCGTCGCGTTGGTGGAGGTCCGTGAAGTCCGAGTTCCACACGACAATGCTGGCGATCGGAAAGAACCGCAGCCGCGCGGGGCGGAAGATCTCGTTGGCGATGTCCAGATTGTACTGCAGCCGCTCATTGCTGAGAATCTGAGACTCCTTCTCCACGAACTGGACGAACCGAACGGGAATGTAGGCGCGATAGTATTTGAAGCCGAGCACAAACGGCGAATTCAGGACCGTCTCCTTGAAACTCGTCAGGGCCGTGCTGACCTCATGCGGCACCGCGACCCCGGGCTGATAGGCCAGGAACTCGTCGATGGCTTCCGCCAGATCGCCCGCACTGCCCTTGACCTCATCGAAGGCGTCGAGCACGGCCGTGATCCCATTCGGCTCGCCCTCCAGATGGGCGGCAATCGCATCGTCCATCACATAGTTCAACTGCAAGTCGACGAGACCCAACTCGGTTACGAGGGACGCCACACCGTCTACCGTAGGCCCAATGGCCTCCTCGTCCTGCGACGACCGTGGGGCCTGCGAAAGCACCTCATCGAGCTGCCCCAGGCAGGTCTCCAGGTTCTGGTCCACCGCAGTGAACCTACGGATCTGATCGGCGCCGGCGGAAATCTCAGCCCCGAGGCTGGTCGCTCCCACGAAACTGACGCCGAGAAGAACGAGTGCAATCGTTGGCCGATCCATAATCTCACCTCCATTCCACGAGAACGCGTTGCCGTCCGAGCCACAAGCAGACCGCCCTCCCCTTGACGGTCACCCCGAGTTCCAGAATACCGACGCAGTGACGCCAAGTCTATCCGTGAAAATACGTATTTTCGCGGCTGCCGGACACTTCAGGGACTCAGTATGCGTACTCCGCCCTTCACATTTCGTGACAATTCGACCTTCGCCAATCCTAGTTGGGCCCTTTTTTCTTTTATTCGCACCTGTCACAATGATACAATCACACGTGCCATTCGCATTTTATGTCCGGTTCGTTCTGCTATTCGTTCGAGGGTGAGAATGATGAGCATACCAACGAAATGTCTGAGGCCCCCTGTTGTTCTGGCGATGTGTCTGGTTTTCGCCAATGCTGCTCCGGCGATGCCCTATCGAAAGGCGGCGGTGTTCTTTGCGGTGCACGATGGAACAGAGGTATCGGCTGTCCAGAGCAATCCGATCCTGGTATGCGATGAGTCTGCATCCGATACTTACACCCTTGATCTTGACGGAGTCTATACGGCCCCTGGAGGTGGGGGCCTACCAGTGAGCGGATTCACAAGCGAGTCGGGTGCTGTGAGTTCTGCAGTGAATATCTACGCCACTGCCGCCATCAGTGCGTACCGATGGGTTTCTGGTGATCCTTTGTATGCACATTTCACGCTGATCGATAGCGATCTGACCCCTCTTGAGAGGTTCGATCTCCCACTGCAACTTCGCACCATCAACACGATTGACTTCGCCTACACGGCTGGTGGTTCTCCGTTTGCGATAGCAATCCGCGGTGGTTTACCGCCATCGGGAAGCGATTATGAAGAGTTTACTGGCTTTGATTTCACCGCCACACCCAAAGGCAATCTCTTAGGCACGAATGGGGGCACAGACGCGGATATCCGATTTGCGGTAGATGCCCCTGGAACCCAGGCCAATCTGTGGGTCGATTCCCCTCCTTACGATGGCAGCACGCCGATGTGGGATATCAATAACGGCTTGCTTGATCTCACCATTGCGACCGTATCCACCAACCCCTTTTCCACATGTGAAGCCTGTTTTGACGGCCTCAATTATCTTGGCGCTCCCGCTCCATCTGCCCAGCCAACATTAGACCTGTATCCCCAGGGAATTCTTGACGAGGTTCTTATCGACATTAAGCCCGGTGACTGCACCAATAAGGTCACCATCCCTCCGAAGAACCGCGCAAAGATACGGATACAAGTTGCCATCGTGGGCTCAGCAGATTTCGATGTAACCACCGTTGCTCCCGCCTCGGTCACGCTGGAAGGTGTCCCTCCGGTCCAAGTCGCAGTGGCGGACTCGGCCAGTCCGGATTGCAGCACGGCGGACACCGATGGTTACGACGATCTAATTCTTCATTTTCGGGCGGATGAGATTCTTAATGCACTGGAGTTGAGTGAGGACGCCACGGTGGCACTGACACTAAGCGGATCCTTGCGAGAAGAGGCCGGCGGGGTGTCCATCGAAGGTACACAAATGGTGACGTTCTCCTTCGTCGGCAAGCCCAACTGACGCGATCACTACTGTAGATGCATGGCTGAGTTGTTGGCACCAGAAGGGAGGACACCAGAGGGCCGAACGCCAGAGGAATCCCGCGCAAAGTCCGCGCAAAGGGTCTCCGCGCAAAGGGTCAGCCCTCAAAATAGAAATTAGCGGGACGCGTTCCGTAATTCGGCAGTGATGGCGGCGACCTGTTTACGTAGGCGTCGTTCGCTTTCGAGTCGCTCGGTGAGTTTGCGTAGTTGCGCGCTGACGGCCGCCCCGCTGTGCAACCCAAGGATATCCGCAACCTGCCGCTGGGTGAGGCCGCCGTAGTCGCAGAGCATTCTCGAGGCCACGGCACGATTCAGCGAATCCCTGCGCCGCCGCCGCAATGCCTCGCGTTCCACGCCGAGTCCCTCGCACACCGCCCGCAGAATCCGCTCGGCCGGCAGCCGTTTGCCTATCCGCCGAAACGCGACGTCCTCCGTCCGGCCCTTGCCGTCGAGCAGCGTTTCGTACAGCGTCCGGACCCTCGCGCGAAAATCCGCCGAGCCGATGCACAGCCGAGAGGCCTGCGCCTCTTCGAGGAACGCCGCATCGACATCCGAGACCCCGGCCTCCACGAAACGCCGGTACGCCGCGGCCGAACCTGACCTACGCGGCTCGACCGTCGCCAGGATCGGCTCGTAATCGACAAACGAGAGCCGGCGGTCCTTGCCGATATAGCTGCGATAGCTGCTCCAGGGATATCGCCGCAGGAAGGCGACCCGCTCGCAAGCTGCACGCCTTCGCCATGGCTTCGTGAACACGGGATTCAAATGGACATAGCGACTGAGCCTGAGGAGGTATGCGTCCTCTTCGACCAGCGAGGCCCCGTAGCGGCCCTGCGTCAGATGGCCGTGGCGGCCATGTCGATGGTTGAAGTAGACCGTGTAGGCCGTCTGCAGCCGGTGCATGAATCGCCCGAGATTCGCCCGGGGCGTCTCCACGACCAGGTGGATGT
>Ga0207752_1000660_pt1 | contig 16124 bp, 13 predicted proteins | sample Pon2CUnioCityCA_6_FD_187272 | JGI IMG/M metagenome (GOLD analysis project Ga0207752, IMG submission 187272) | Marine sediment microbial community from Union City, CA, USA - Pond 2C Sediment 2 (SPAdes) | ecosystem: Environmental > Aquatic > Marine > Intertidal zone > Salt pond sediment ...
CCCCTCGTCCAGCTCTTTGAGATAGCGTACTTCCATATCATACCCATCGTCATTGACCGGCTCGTCGTTGTTCACCATCTGCGTCCACTGATCATCGATTTTAACTTCCACCCCGCTCAGCGGTCGATGGAAATCAATCTCGCCGGCCCCGACATCCTGCCAGCGAAAAGCGATGTAATCTTCCTCGTTATCTTTTTTCGCTTTCACCGCCCTGGGCTGCATGACTGCTTTTCGGCGGCCCGTACTAACCCGTGCTTCGGGATAGAAAGTATTCACTTTCACCTCATACTTCCAGTTCGGCTCGAGTTCATGCACATTGCCCTCAGTGTTGAAATCCCTCGCCAATAGACCGAGCTGAGCCGTCAGGTAGGGCGTAGTATATCGTCCGTAAAGTGTGTGTCCTCCCTCATAGTTCTGTCGGGAGTATTCTTCCGGCGTAGTGGTATAACCGAAATAGCCGTTGGAATTGCCGGCCACCCACACGTGCCGGATGCTGTTATCGCCGGCCTGCACAAACTCCCGCTTGACTCGCTCAGCCATCCGACGTCCCGCCTCTGCCGTAACTTCAAAAGGCACCGGCAGAATGACGGTATCATTCACACGAATGAGCTGGAACATCGCCGTATTGGGAAAGCTGTCCTTCGGTTCGAGCAGGGGTTGAAGGAACGAGAAGAACAGATGTCGTTTGTTACCCTGGCAGCCGTCTTTGAAAAACCAGCGGCGCGACATCACATTACCTCCCTTCAGGAAGGGAATAGCCGCAACCCAGGGCACGCCGGGAGCGGGCTCATTGGCGCCCCCCACCAGGGGATTGCCCACTACTGCGTCCTTACACAGCGAAATATCTTCAACCCGATTATGTTCACGAATATTTAATTCTCGCACTGACGAGCCAAGAGAAATGTCGGCTGTCAGCTCATCGCCCAATAATTCGAACAGGCCGATGGCCTCGCGCCCAATACCCCGTCCTAATTTTCTTGCCTCCTTCCAGTTCACCGGGGAAAAACTGAAAATGTTGCTCCCAAGGTTCGGCAGCGCCGGCGCCATATCTCCCTGCGTACCATTCGTCATTGCGCTGACGACCGGCCACGGGGTGTCGTACTTACGCCGGATTGACCATTCCAAATCCTTCTGGGCGTAGGCAAACAAATCGGCGTTATACACTTCCACCGGCGGCGTAAGAGCCGTGGCGTGCACCGAAAAACTCGAGAAGGCAGCCAGCGGCTTGTAACGGCCGTCATTATCCCGCACATCAATCCGCACCATATACAACGCCGGATTGACCGCCTTGTAGACAGCCTCCGGGTCGTCCAGCCGGAGGTCTCCGGTGTTTTTATTCAGAACGTAAGAATCCAGCGACCGGTTCCGGTTATAGCCGTAAATGTCTTTTCGACCTGTAGCGATTTTCGCCGGACGTCGGTTGTTATAGGCCCCCAGAATCCCCTGGGCGATACGTTGTGTAACGAACTCAAGAAACTCTACATCCAGCCACTGGGCGCTGGTCATGTGCTTGTTATAGAAGTCATTCTCGAAGAAGTTAGCGGGCGCCGAGTGGGTGTGTGATGCCGTAATGGCAATATCACCCGGTCTTAAACCGGTTTTCTCTGATACTGCCTGGGCCACTTTATGGTGGAGCAACAGTGACCCTGCGGGCAAGTCAGTCTGCACCAGAGCCACGGAATATCCGTTAGCATCATTCAGGTACACTACCCTGGCCTTGAGACGTGTACGAAAACCTTTACCCTTATTGGCAAGTATCGAATATCCCCCCATCGCCAAACCAGGCGGGGGCGTAATATCGATTGAAACCGCACCGGCCGTTGGTTTATCACTTGACGCCGGCCTTTTCACCTCAGGCTGCACGATGCAAATTTCCCGTGTAGCAACGCATCCGAACGTACTCAGAGCAACCACCAACAGAAAGAACATCCTTACGGTTTTGCTCGTTTCCATTCTTAATCATCTTTCTATAAACAAACGGCCTTTATGGAAAAACGATACTTTCAGGGTATTATCTGCGCCTGGTATATTTTCTTCGCATAATCTATCTGTCACCCTGAAAACTCGCACGACGCGTTGATTCATAATCTACGACATTTCATTAGCTCTTCAAAGTAAAAAGGATTAAAAACAAAGGCTACAAGACAGGAGGCTTCGGTATTGATTATTTACGATTGACTTTTGCAAAGCCATAAATTGCCTGTTTCTACGCCGTCAGTGAGTCGGGGTATAGCCTAATTTCCCCCAGCAGCCCTTCTGCATTTTGTAGAGGTCCTGGAAGCCCGCCGATGTCGTTGGTGCCCAGCCGACCTGCGGACCTGTTCTTTCTTCTTCTCTGGCATGCTTTATCGTATCGGTACCTTTCCACTTCCAGTGATCGGCGTGTCCATCTGCAAAGTTGAGGGTTGTCCCATCCCCGTGGCGGACGGGGGGGCTGTCGAACCAGTGCTCTTCCCTGTAATAGACGGCGTAGGCGTCCGAAGTCATGTAGCCTTCGTCGATAAAGACGAGCCTGTAGGCAGGCGCCGGGTTGGTGATTTCGCTCATATTCTTTACGTGCGCGCCGCGCACTCCCTGAGTCCAAGTGTGATTAACGGCGTTCATCGAGAACATGACCGAGTAAGTTACGGCCTCTCCCCGGCGGCCCGTTGGGCATCGGTAGAGATCCTCATCTTTCAGATAGGGCCACAACGCACCGGCCTTGATCTGCAGGATTTGATCGTCCCATGAGGTGTTTTGGAAATCCCGGACGTCGATCCAGGCAAGCTCATTTGCGTGCTGACCCCATCCCGTGGTCGTATCGCTAAATCCCGCGGCGCCGTTAACGAGCTTGCCGTCATTCTCGTCGGCATACATAATCCACGCAAGGCCAAACTGCTTTAGGTTGCCAAGGCAGACCGCACGCTTGCCCTGCTCCCTGACGCGGTGTAGTGCCGGCATCAATATCGCCATCAACACGGCGATAATGGCGATGACAACAAGTAGTTCGATTAATGTGAATCCTGATGATTTGCGCATCATTATGATTCCTCCTACTGCAATGAAAACAACAATTTCTCATGCAATCTTGTTCAGCTATGCTGCTTTGCTTATATTATTAACATACCATAACCGGCTGTCAAATGCAATAATAAGAAGTAAAGAAATGGTTAATTGTGAGTGGTGATTAGACGGATAACGCGGAACGCTTTAACACATCGACTTATCGGCGCAATCTCGCAATACACGCCGTCAGTGCGTCGGTGTATAGCCTAATCTGCCCCACGTACTTTTCTGCATCCAGTACAAATCCTTATATCCGTCGGAGCTGGTAGGCACGAATCCCGAGCCGGCGTGGCCTCGCTCTTGATTTCTACCGTTCTTTATTGTTTCGATGCCTTTCCACTTTTTGTAATCGCTATGTCCGTCCGCGAAAGAGACGTTCGTGCCGTCGCCGTGCCGGACGGGGGCATCGTCCCACCAATACTCATTGTCATAATGAACGGCAAAAGCATCGGGAGTAACCCAGCCCTCATCGATAAAAACGAGCCTGTAGGCAGGCGAAGGATTGGTGATTTCGCTCCTTCTCTTTATATGTGCGCCGCGCACTCCCTGCGTCGGCGGATGGTTGACGGCGTTCATCGAGAACATTATTGCATAGGTCAGCATCTCTCCCCGGCTGCCGGTCGGGCACCTGTAAAGGTCCACATCTTTCACATACTCCCAGAGAGCTCCCTCTTTTATTGCCTCTTTCTGCTGTTCGGCCGGCATCTGCCCGCCGGAACCGTAATCAGAGGCCCAGCACGTGCCCACCCAGGCCTGTTCATCGCCGTGATCGCCCCATGATGTATTCACATAGCTGTAACCCGCCGCACCGTTTACCAGCCTGTCGTCGTTCTCGTCGGCGTACATTATCCACGCGAGGGCCAGTTGCTTGAGATTGTTAAGGCAGACCGCACGCTTGCCCTGCTCCCGGACGCGATGCAGTGCCGGCATTAATATCGCCATCAGCACGGCGATAATGGCGATGACAACAAGTAGCTCGATTAATGTGAATCCTGACGATTTGCGCATTATGAAACATCCTCCTTTCGCAATCCTGTCGAAAATATACCCTTTAAGCCTGCCCTTTTACACCGTTGATCTATCATATTATGAATATACCAAAATTGTTTGTCAAATGCAACAATATTTGAAAAAGCCCGAATCAGCCGAAAAAAAATCATTTGGCGAAGAAAACTATTCCTACGTACAGCTTGGATTATAGCCTAATTTTCCCCATTTTGTATTATTTGACCTTTCTCCTGCATCTGCCCGCCGGACCAGTAATCGGATGCCCAGCACCTGCCTACCCAGGCAATCGGATGCAACTTTTGCCAGCCATTAATCGGCAGCGGTTTCCTATTTGTTTGTTCCAGGCTCTTACTTCTTGATGCTCGTATAGTCCTGCCAGATTGAATGGGGCCTCGTTAACTCTTTGTAAAGTCCCGGCCTTCTTTGCTGAAAGTTCCGGCTGTTCTTCCGGGCGAGGCGAAGTCTTTTCAAATCAAATTCTGCGGTAATATAATCCTCGCCCGTTTGCCGGCAAATTGCGTCAATTTTATTCGGGTATTGAGCGAGCATTGTCCCCGCCCCGTAGTCCTGATTCGTGCATATCATTGAGATAAGGTTTTGTTCCATAAAAGTCCTGACGTAATAGTCCTGGATACTACCCCCCCGGCCGTTAATCCAGACGATGATTTCAGCTCCTTTTAAAGAAAGGACGCCGTAGGTCTCGGAAAAATAGCCGTCATAGCAGATAAGGATACCGATCCTGCCGAAATCCAGGTCAAATACAGGCAGGTTATTACCTCTTTTCATTATCCATTCCGGGTCGTTTTCTATAAACCACTGCTTATTTTTTCCCGACGGCGGCTTTGAGTAGGCGGGAAGCTCGTCATGAGTATCCACCGCCGCGTGCGTTTTGTAGTATTTGCCGACAATGTCGCCTTCCCGGCCAAAAAGCAACGCCGTACTCGAAAATGACTCGTCCTTAAAAACCTCCCAACAGCCGACAATCACATAAATACTATTCTCTGCCGCCGCTTTGGATATTTTTCGGGTCTGCGGTCCCGGAACGGAGATTCTGCCCAGATGGTATTCGGGGAAAACAACCAGTTGCACATCATCGGCCGCCGCTCTTTCGATATACTTCACAACCGACTCAACAGGGTTGCACCCTTCCTTGATTTTGAGCCATTTGTCATAGCCGCCAATTTGAACCGCGGCAACTTTGACCTTGTCGGGCAATTTTGCAATCTTTTCCGGATTTGTCCTTCGCTGTACACACGACAAGGCAGTTATGAAAAATAAGATTAAGATTACTATTGAATTTTTCTCAACGTTCATTTCCATACTCAGGTCAAATTTCGGTTGCCCTTTAATGTCCGGGGCTCCGGCTATGCTTTAAATAGAATCCTATTTATTCTTAGAGGGTGTTTCGATTTGGAGTGCGGATTTTCTGCGATTTTCCATTTCCGCCAAATGGTCCACGCACAATCCCGACCATGTTTCCAATGTGTCTTTAATCCTTTGCAGCTCCTCGGAAGTCATAAAGGCCATTTGCGTGATCATCTGTTCCCGCTTATTAACGTTTGGAGCATCCAGAGCCCAATAGTGAACTACCCCGAGATGCACGCTTCCGACCTCATTTGATTCGTCATTAAGAAGGGCAACGATGTGATTCGTGTGGCTTGTCTCTACGGCGACTTCCTCGGCTACTTCACGGTCGACGGCGGCGAGGTAGGTTTTGTAAAAATCGGTATTAAATAACGGCATATCATCGGCGGGATTGATATGGCCGCCTATGCCGATCGATCTTAGTCCGACCAGGCGTGTTTCTCCGGCCCGCTTTCCTCTTACATAGCTGAGATATTTGCCGTCATAACCCATTATGACATACGGTATAAGCTGCTTATAGCCGGGATCTTTTTCCACTTGTGACCTATTCATGAAACAGGGGACTCCCTGGACGAAGATTTCGCGAAGATAACGATCCACGTCGAACATAAGTCCGTTAAAAATGCCCGCTCGCTCGAGCACTTTCCGTTCTATCACCAACACTTGTTCTTCCTGATTCATGCAATGCCCTTTTAACGTATTGAAGATTAAGTTTATGAAAACCTTTGTCTGTTGCGTATTTCTGCAAGAATATATCTTATTTTACTCCCACTGTAAAGTCTGAGGCCGGATGTAATATTTCTGTGCTCTGCCTTCTGTTTCGCATCATCCGCCCATTAAATAAAAAACAGGTCAAAAAAAGCGGCAGGAAAGTTTGAATTCCCAAGATGAACCTGATATTCTATCGGAAATAATAAGTGGCGGTGGAACCGAACATATAAAATAAATAAAGTGAGAGAAAGGAAATGTCATGGGAAAGAAACGAAAAGCAATTTTGTTATTGATCTTGTCAGTTTTACTCTCTTGCGGGGCGGGGTGTCAGGATAGTGGAAAATATGCAGTTTCGGGGAAAGCCAGCACGCTGGGCCTCGGCGGTGAATTTACCACGGGAGTAACCTCAAATGTTAACGCACGGGTTGGACTGAATATGCTCGATTTCGATATCGATGAGCAAGAGCTTGACGATATTGAATACGATTTTGGATTGGATTTTTCTTCTTTCTCAGCATTAGCTGACTGGTATGTCTTCAATGGTTCTTTTCGCATCAGCGGCGGCATTCTGTCATTGAACCATGAAGTCAATCTGGATGCGAGTCCAACTGCCGATGGAATAGATATTGGTGATGGCACCTACCTGCCCGCAGATATAGGTTCTCTGTCCGGCTGTGTAGAAATCGATGGTGTAGCTCCTTATGTAGGAATCGGCTGGGGCAACCCGCTTACCAGCAGCAGAAGGTGGGGATTTAACTGCGATTTCGGAGTTGCCTTTACGAATTCTCCCAATGTTAAACTCTCTGCAAACGCAACCGATCCGGCTATTGCAGATGCTCTGGCAGCGGACCTGGCAAGGGAAAGTAACAAGATAGAAGAAGATTTGGAGCCGTTTGAATTCTATCCTGTTATTGCTCTCAGCTTTTTCTATAGATTCTAAAAATATATAGAAGCTTAAGAATGGCAATTAGACATTCGATAGACCGTTTAGCTTCAGCATGTGCTGAAGCTGCTACGTTGCTGTTGACAGATCTTTATCAGGTTCGGGTTCATTCTCTTCAAGAGGCTTATGACCTTCTTCATCGCTGCTGTCCTGCTGCTGAGTCTCATCCGACGCCGGCTTTCGCGGCTGTTCTGATTCGGAAGCATCTTTCCGCTCAATCCCCGGCGGCGGACTTAAAAGCACCTTTTCGCCAACTTCCAACCCACTGACGATTTCAACAAAGGTATTGTTAAAAGCCCCTGTTCGTACTTCACGCTCCTTCGGTCCGGATTCGGTCGCAACATAGCAGAATTTCTTGCCGGCACGATTTTCTACAATCTGAACCGGCACGATTTTGACGTTGTTTAACTGCTCAACGAGAATTTCGACTTTTGCCGACATTCCCGGCTTGAGAACCTCGTGTGAGCCCTCGATCACGACATAAGTCGTATAGACCTTAACGCCGGGATCGAGCCAGCCATGCTGAGGATCCGGCAATGGAGCGACCTTAACTATTTTACCTTGAAATGCCAGGTCCGGATGGGCTTCCACGGTAACCGTCACATCCTGATCCGGCATAACTTTATTTACCGACGACTCGTGAACCCTCAACTCGACGCCCATAACATTGGAGTCGGGAATGGTAAAAATCTTCTGGCCCCGGCGAACCATGTCACCGACCTCGATCGGATCCTCGCGCCTTTGGTACCAGTCGGCACTGCTGCCGTAAACGATGATGCCCGGGCTTGGCGCACGGATAGTGCATGCGGCAATCTGGCGTTCCAGCTTGGCAACGTAGTCCTTGTGGAGATTAAATGAGGCTTCAGTACTTTCAAGTTTCGCCTGGGCCTGGGCCAACTGGGATCGTGTCCGGGCGATAGTGCGTGCCAATTCACGTTGCGCTTCGTAGTAGTCACTCACAAGCTGCTTAGTTTGCTTCGGAAAACTATAGAGCTTATACAACCTAAGCGCCTCGGAGGAACTTTCTTTTTGAATCCGAAACCTGTCCACGTCCAGTTGAGCGCTCTTCAAATCAAGGTCCGATGCGTAATTCGCATCATGAAGTTTTTGCGTACCCTCAAAAACATCTGTCGCTTTCTCAAGCTGTCCCTCGGCAAGAAGAATATCATTTTGATATTGCTTGAGCATTTGCGAAGCTTCGCCGCCCAGGCCGTTGGGATCACCGAGCAATTCCAACAGGACTGCCGTTTCAACCGGAGCATTTGGGTCATGAACTACCTGTTCGATAAGTTGCCGAGCTGCAGATTCGCCCAGGTAGTTCTGCATATCCATCAGACCGAATTCAACCGCCAATTCCGCCGCGGCAATGTCCGACTCATTCTGTTTTTTCTGGATGATGTAATTCTCCTGAGCCTCGGTATAAGACGCTTTGGCAGATGAGAATTGGATCTGCTCTCGATTGTAACTGTCCTGGAGCTCAGCCGAGTTCAACTGACAGATAATCTTGCGCTTTTTAACGTCTTCCGGAGTGATCACAGTACCCTCGGGAACGATACTGGCAATCTCGACGCCCCGGCCCTCAACCTCACACATAATATCGGTGGACTCCTGAGCCTTGATATTGCCGCTCTCGGTCACCGTGATAACCATATCATCCCGGCGAACCGTGAATGTGCTTATTGTGTCATCGGTATTAGTTGATCCGGGCGCCCTCATCCATCCCGAAAGCACAATTGCCGTACCGGCAACCATCAATAGGAGAATGATAATCCAAAGTCGCTTGCTTTTGCGTTTCGCCTTACCCCCCTGCCGCCCATTCATATTCTCTGTATTTCTATTATCCTTATTCGCCACTATCCTCGCTCGCATTTTCAAATATACATAATTAAACAATCTATCTACACATCTGCTTTTATTAGATTACAAAATATAGCATCAATTTTCAACTAATTTCCGCTCTCCCGGCAAATTTTAGGTAAATCTATTTCGGTACGAAGAAATAATCCGACAACTTGGGCCAAAATAGTCCCGCCGGCGATATTGGAAGCTGTACGACAGCATTTGAAGGTATCTCCCACCGATATAAAAGTGCCGCTTCAAATCCTTCATAACCCGATATATGAAGGTAAACTGAAAAACAATCTTTATAAACTCACATAAAAGAAATTAATACGATACAGTAAAAACCTCTCGAACGGCATAAAAATATTTGACCACGATAGCCGTCTTATTTCCCATAAGCACTTATGTTTGAACGAATTACTACCTCCCGGCAACCGTCCTATAATAAAATTTTAGTAAATTCTTAAAAAAAGTGTTCTCAAATATTGACAGGGTGGTAAAAAGTGGTATAATTTCCCACCTTAAATAGGCCAAGTGGGACGAATGCCATGCTATTATTAACAGGCGAATATCAGCACGTAGTCGATAACAAAAGCAGAGTCCTAATTTCTAACAAGTTAAGAAATCAGATTGATGTCGATGAGCACGGCAGCAATTTCTATCTTGTACTCGGCGCTAACGGCATACTTTGTTTGTATCCTGAAAAATATTTCGAACAAATAGCCCTTGCCGTAGCACCCGGAACCACGGCGCCGGACGAAGCCGTAGTATTCGAGCGAATCAGCTTTGCTATGTCGAGCAAGGTTGAATTAGACGGTCAGGGCAGATTACTTCTGAACGATATATTACGAAAGAGGGCCGGATTGAAAGACCACATTACGCTTATCGGCGTTAGAGACCATATCGAGTTGTGGAACACCGAAAGCTGGGAACAGTACGTTTCAGACAATATGACTCAATATCAGAAACAAATGTCGCAGGCAAGACAGGTTGTCCTGCTAAAACAGAATGAAGAACATTGACCTTTGGAGTGGAGACAAAACAGAATGATTGGAACGGATTCGAACCATTGCAGGATTGTAGCTGAAAGTCTCGCCGGCAAAAGAGAGACAAATGAGCAGACTTTTGCCTCGCTGGCAATTCTTGATGAAAGACTGGAACACCTGAGAAAAATCGACGATTCTTTTTCCGGCGTTACATTTTCTCCCGATGCGGAAAAACTTCTAAACCAGAAAAATGCAGTAATCGTTGGCTGACTTTAATGCCTCACAAGTTGATTATTGAGTGAGGCTCACGAATTATCGGGACGTGAGATTTTAGAGCAAAACCGGCATATAATATATAAAACAAGTGGATGGTTCGATAATAGAGCATACTCCGGTTCTTACCGAGACGTTAGCTGAGCAGATAAAATTGCCATCGGACGGCGTGATGGTCGACGCGACCGTAGGACATGGAGGTCACAGCCTTCTGCTCGGCAAAACTTTGGGCCCTGAGGCAGTTATCGTCGGTTTCGACGTTGATAAAATGGCTGTCCAAAGGGCCCAGGTTAATTTAAAGGAACTTGCCTGTAAGGTTATCCTGCTTCATTCGAATTTTTCTCGAATTGACGAGCAGCTTCGCAGCCGGGACATCGGAAAGGTCGACCTTATACTGGCAGATCTTGGTGTCAGCTCGGCACAATTGGCCGATCCTGGATTTGGGCTTAGTTTCCAGACAAATATGCCTCTTGATATGAGAATTGACAAAAGATTAAAGCGTACAGCAGCCGATATAATTAATAAATCAGATGAAAAATCTCTGGCTGATTTGATTTACAGGTTCGGTCAGGACAGGGCCTCACGAAGGATCGCACGTTTTATAGTACGGCAGCGTGAAATAGAGCCGATAAAAACAACAGGCCAACTTGCAGAGATAGTCTGCAGAGCATTTGGAAAAATAAAACGGGGCCGAAGAAGCAGAATACACCCGGCGACCAGAACCTTTCAGGCGTTGAGAATCGCAGTCAACGACGAATTGGAAAATTTGAAGAAGCTGCTCGCCTCAGCGCCGAATCTGCTGAATAAAAACGGGTATATAGCTGTTATCAGCTTTCACAGCCTGGAAGACAGATTGGTCAAAAACGATTTCAGGCAAAACAAAACGTCAGGTATTTACAGAATAGTCACAAAAAAGCCGATTGTACCAACACGAGAGGAAATCAAAGAAAATCGGCGGGCAAGAAGCGCAAAATTGAGGATCGCACGAAAGCAATAACCTCGTTTTGCAATACTCATAAGGAAATGGAGTTTCATTATGACTTCTGATGCGAAGATAGGGTTGCTGTTAGGTTTAGTTTTCATATTTATAATTGCCTTTGTAATTAACGGCCTGCCTCGCTTTCGTTCTAACAGCAGTGAGCTGACGACCAATATGGTCAGTTCGCCGGATACACTGGGCATCGGCAGTAAAGAACGTAAGGCCCAGGAAGTCTTTAACTGGACAGAGCAGGCCGACCAAGAACCGCCTGAAGAGACACCAATCCCGGCAGAGGAAAAGGAAAACGTGCGATTTGAAATGCAATTGCCGGAGGACATTTCGGTTGTAAAAGATACATCGGTTATGGAAAGTACCGATATGGAAAGTACCGACGAAGCCAAGCCAATTTTAACCGAATCGACAGGACCAATTTTAACCGAATCGACCCAGCCAATTTTAACCGAATCAGCCGAGCCGCCTGCTCCGGAGCCGACAATCGAAGAAATCATCGAGGTCAAGAGACCGGAACCTGTCAGGCCGGTTTCACCAAGAATCTATACTGTTAGCGACGGTGATACTTTGGCCGATATCGCCAAGAAGTTCTATGGCCCCGAACAAGGCAATAAGAGAGCAAATGTCGCGAAGATATTCGAAGCCAACCGCCAACTGCTGAAATCTCCTGATGAAATCTCTGTCGGACAGAAGCTTCTTATACCACCGCTGCGATCTTCGGAGCCGGAAAAGGAAACAACCGAAACCAGCTTTTCAAGCATGCTCTTCGAGAAGGTGAAATCTATCGGCAGGAAGAATCCTTCGACCAGCACCGAGCAATCAAAGCCGAGCAGAGAGTACATTGTGACCGAAGGCGATAATCTGTGGCGAATTGCCGCCAGGCAGCTCGGGGACGGCAGCCGATACACCGAAATAAGTAAAGTAAATGCTGATATTTTAGAGGACCAGGATACTCTTGTCGTCGGGATGCGCTTGCAAATACCGGCCCGATAACCCAACAGCAAGCCCGGATAAATATTACTCTATTGACAACCGAATACTACACGAGAAGCGATATACGTATACAATGTCCCAATCCCGTTTTGTTTTTGTTGTATTTTGTTTTACGGCTGTTTTAATATTAGCCGTTTATCTGCGCAGTGCCAACAATCGCATCTTCTATGAGCTTTGCGCACACTACGCCGAGCAAAACCGGTTGAAACAGGAGCTTGGCAGCAAACAGTTACTGTTAGAAAGCCTGATTAATCCTGCCGCGATTTCACAGCGCGCCGGCGAATCTAATACTGACGATTAGAAATTGAAAAACGTTCGAATAACCATTTTTCTTTCGTTGTTTATGATGGTGTCATTTCTGGCACTTGGCGGGCGGTGTTTTTACCTCCAGTTTTTCAAGAGCAAGCACTATATCGATGCCTCCTTAAGACAGCAGCGGTCATACAAAAGCCGGCAGCCTCAGCGGGGCGTAATCCTGGATTGCCGGGGCAGGGTCCTCGCCGCAAGCAATAAAATCCAAATCATCAAAGCCGAACCCCGAATCATCGACGACCCCAAGGAAGTATCCAGCGAGCTTGCCCCCGTTATTGATATGGGTGCACACGTAATCTGCAAGCTTATTGTTGACAGAAAGGATTCGGGCCATGTGAGAATCAAGGCCGGCGCCGATCCGTGCGAGTGCGATTTGGTGAAACGAATTCACCGCGGCATCGCGGTCGAGTCCGACTGGCAAAGACATTATCCAACCGGACGGCTCGCGGCCAATATCGTCGGTTTCACCGATCCGTATAATCGCGGCCTGGAAGGCATTGAGTTGAAGTACGATAAACAGCTTAGCGGCTCGGCCGCGGAGAATATATTCTTCGCCGACGTTCGTCGCCGGCCCATTCGCCTGAAACAGCAGGAAGGCACCTTGAACAACGGCGTCGGAATCATCCTGACAATCGACTCGACCATCCAGCAGTTTGCACGGGACGAGTTGATCAAGCAGTACGAAAACTATGAAGCGGAATCGGCCGTAGCGGTCGTGGCCGATCCAAAGACAGGGGCGATTCTGGCCATGGTTTCGCTGCCCGACTTCGATCCTGCCGATATCGGTTCAACCGATCCGAACAACTTTCGCAGCCGGGCTATCACCGACTGGTATGAGCCGGGCAGCATACTAAAGCCGATAGTAACCGCGATTGCACTGGAAGCCGGCGTAGTGAACAAGACAGAGAAGATTTTCTGCGAAAATGGAAACTACCGCGGCAGAGGATTCGGAAGGATCGGCGAATATCGCAGAGGTTTCGGCGATTTGACCGTGCGTGAAATCCTGATTAAATCAAGCAATATCGGGATGGCTAAAATCGGACAGAAGCTCGGCAAAGACAGACTATACGAAGGACTTAAGCTCTTTGGCTTCGGCTATAGAACCGGAATCGACGTACCCGGCGAGGTAGATGGATTGTTACGTCCGCCGGATACCTGGGACGGCTACAGCGTCACCCGCATCCCGTTCGGCCAGGAAATTTGTGTCACCGCCATGCAATTGACGCGAGCGTTCTGCATCCTCGCAAACGGCGGTCGCCTGGTCCGACCGTTCCTGGTCAGAGCGATTGTCGACAACAACGGAAAGATAACCGAGCTGAAACGACCGCCCCCGCCGGTGGGCTACATTATCAAGCCCGAGGTTGCCGAATGGGTCGTTCGCGAGGCCCTGACCGGCGTGGTTAACGAGGGAACGGGCAAGAGAGCAAAACTTGAAAAATGGCAACTGTTCGGCAAAACCGGAACGGCAAATATCGCGAGAAGCGATGCGAGAGGCTATTCGGAACATAAATACGTCGCTTCCTTTGCCGCCGGGGCGCCTGCGGATGAGCCCGCCATTGTCGTTCTGGTCTCTGTCAGAAAGCCGAACCGAGCGCTCGGCAAAGGCTATACCGGCGGAGTGGTTTCTTCTCCAGTGGCGGCAAAAATAATCGAAAGAACTCTAACGTACCTCGGCGTCAGACCGGACAAAGAACGACAATTATTCACGCGGCTTCGGAACCAGCGATAAAATGGCCAGGATAATTTACGCCGTCGCGGGGGAGGGATTCGGGCACAGCAGCCGCTCGCACCTGATCGGACAGAGGTTAATCGATGCCGGCCACGATGTGATGTTCGTGGGCTCGCAGAAGTCACTGCTGTATCTAAAGCAATATTTCGGCCCGCGAGTCAAAGAGGTTTTCGGACTTTCGTTCGCATTCGAAGGCCGGCGCATCGACAAATCCGAAACGCTCAAGAGGAACCTGCTTAAACTTCCCGATGGATACCGGATTAATGACGAGCTTTTCCATGAGCACTTTGACCCATTCGAGCCGAATCTGGTTATTTCGGATTTCGAGCCTTTCAGCGCGTGGTGGGCATGGCGAAAGAACGTGCCGTTTATCAGTATCGATCACGAGCACATGCTGACGCTCTGCAAGCTCGACCATCCGGCGAAGAACTGGTTTTCGCGACTGACCGCCGGCATTGTCACCGAGTGTCACTACGTAGGAGCGGTGGCCTATATCATACTGAATTTTTTCAAGACTCCCCTGCGAATCGATTCGGCGGTTTTAGCCCCGCCCATTGTCAGGCCCGTCGTCACGGCAATGAAAGCCGAGCCGGGCGAGCATATCCTGATATATTCCACAACCGGCACCGGCCCGGACAAGTTGCGGGATCTGCTGCAAAAATTCGCCGTACAGAAGTTTTATATATACGGTTTCGACGAAGATGCCGAATACAAGAACTGCGTTTTCAAAAAGCGCAGCACCGAAGGCTTTCTCGAAGATTTAGCAACAGCGAAGGGTGTAATCGCCTCGGCGGGATTTTCCCTTATCAGCGAGTGTCTGTATTTGAAAAAGAAAATGCTCCTGCTGCCGTTGGCGGGCCAGTACGAGCAGATTATAAACGGGCAATACATACAAAAGTTCAGCCTGGGAATCTCCGCGGAAAAGCTCGACCAGCCGGTTATTGCCCGCTTCCTCGACGAGCTCGACAAACCCATGCCCGACGACGAAAAAATTCTCTGGCCGGACAACAACAGATTCTTCGAAATCCTCCAGAACGAGCTAAATAAACTCGATCCGGCCATCAATATCTAATGTCCCCAGTGACTTTATCTCAGAGAAGCTTCAATTCCGCCAGCTCAGAACTTCCGGATTTATCCGCAGCATTATATCGTCGTTCGTGCCTGCTTTACCGTCAGGCCCGGGACTGAAAATCTTCCTGTTCTCAACATCAACGATATACTCATCACTATAGGCACAAGCTTTCAGGCTGGCATCTTTGCCGAGTCTTTTTTTAAGAACGATTTGCAGAAGTTCATCCTGTACTTTTACGGCAGTTTTTCGCTTTAACAATCTTTCATAAAAAGACCTCGCTCGAATAAGTCTTGAGCCGACAGGATTGTAGCAAACATAAAGCAAAGGCGGCGGTTTGGGAGTGTGGAATGAAACCGGCCCCATGTCTGGATAGATAGACGGCCATATCGAAAATCTCACATTTTTGGAACCATCTGTATCTTCCAGAATACTTATCCAACCATCGCAGACATTCCTATAAAATCGCAATGTTGAATTCCTTTTAAGCAGTGGGATCTTTTTCACAGTACCCCGGCCTGAAATATCCAAACTGATATCCTTCGTTAGCAGATATTCAAACAATACGCAATTTCGCAGTGACAGTTGCTCCTTCGTTAAGGGTGTGAAGTGCCCTGCTAACAGTTCAATAAACCCCTGCGAAGCCCGTGGATTATTTGCAATCTCATTCGCAGCTACTATGTCGGTAGTCATACAGGCATAACAGATAAATTTACTGATCCATGGCCGGACGTTCAGACTGAGCTTCCTGAATACAGAATCCAACTCGATCAACTGCGTAGTTACGGCGTGAATATCATCCTGTTCGGTCTGCAAATGCGCGTATACCTCGTAAAGACGGGCCAACTGTATTAGAT